>Ga0209083_1000019_pt1 | contig 251273 bp, 166 predicted proteins | sample AM7aDNAmetaG_FD_184132 | JGI IMG/M metagenome (GOLD analysis project Ga0209083, IMG submission 184132) | Freshwater microbial communities from Finland to study Microbial Dark Matter (Phase II) - AM7a DNA metaG (SPAdes) (version 3) | ecosystem: Environmental > Aquatic > Freshwater > Lake ...
ATGTTTCACATTGAGCTTCGAGCTCGTTATCAAATATAAAGGTAAGGCTGTGGGGGCGTTCCGGCAAAAGCCGGAACGCTGATTTTTATGCGGTGTGTGTATGAACCGCAGTTTTTATGTAAGTTTGAATCGGTTTATGCAAATGATATGGTTTTGCGAAATGGATTCAAAAAGATCGAGTTTCTGCTGTTAAGCCCATATTTCCTTGCATTTATTGTTGCATTTGCCCTCATCTGGCTGCTTCCCGATTTCTTCCGTAAATATGAGGTTCAGGTAAGTTCCTCGGGTGCTGTTGAAAGAAACAACTCCTACATTCAGTACGTGGATGTAAACCAGGATGGGTATACCGAGGAGCTGAGCGCATTCAACAACTCGGTAGGCAAGGCCTCCATCAAGATAAAGGATCATTTCCAACGCGTTCTCGGGCATTTGTATTTTGACGGGATCCTGGCGCCACGCGGGCCGCGGTTTTTCTGGGGTGATTATAACGGCAGCGGAAAAAACCCGATTTTCATGTTTGTTCAGCGCAACGACAGCCTTTTTCTCGACGGGGTGGAGTACGGACGCAGGGATACCTTCCTGTTCAGAAACAAATTCATTGCCACCGTCCATGGGAAGGAGGGGGTGTACGATTACCAGATATCAGATTTACATCTCATTGACATGGACATGGATGGAACCCGGGAATTGTTGTTTGATGTGATGGCCGGGTTTCCGTTAATGCCAAGGGCAGTTTTCGTATACAACATTTCCCGGGATACGTTGATCAGCATGAACTGTGATGGTGCCTATATTGGCATCAATGATATTGCCGACCTGGACGGGGACCGTTACCCGGAAATTTTGTGTACGGGCTATGCCATCAACAATTATCCTGCCGGTGCATCTGTTCCCTACCCTGACAGCATGGCCTGGCTGATGATCTTTAATGCCAAACTGAAACTTAATTTCTCACCAACCGGTTTCCCTGGTTATACTTCATCGATCACTCCTGTCGCTTACAGAAATCATGATAAAAACCACATCGCTGCTGTTTACAACAACCATTCTGCAGTTCAAAACAATTGCCTGTATATTTTTGATCCTGCAGGGAATATGCTGAAAAAAAAAAATTTCACAGGAACAGGGCCATTGAAGCAGTATGCCTTGTTTAGCCTTGGAAAAGAACATGACCGTTTATTTTTAACCGGGGAGGATCCCGTTGCTGCGGAGTTGAATGATGCCCTGGATACAGTTCAACTGGTCAGACTGGACGATTTCAGCCTGCAGGGATCGAGGCAGGCAGATGTCGACTCAGATGGAGCAATCGAATTTGTAGTGATTGACAATTACCGTCAGCGGATCACCATTGTGCGGAATGATTTCGCTGATCCCGCGTTTTGTTCAACGCCGTTTCCGGTCAAGGGGAACGGAAATTTTTCGATGATCCTGCGGGGAGAAGAACCTCCGGTGATCTTTATCCAGAGCGGGGACTCGTTTATGACGCTGTCGTATTCAAAAAATCCGTTTCACTATTTCAAGTATGCATCGTATGTGGCGATCTACCTTGTTTTATCGGCATTCATCCTGCTGATCCGAAAACTTCAGCGGATCCAGATCCGGCGGAAACAGGAGGCAGAAAAACAGATCACCGATTTGCGTTTAAAAATTTTCCGCAGCCAGGTGGATCCGCATTTCATCTTCAACGCCATCAATTCGATCGGGACGGCTATTTATAAAGAAAACCGCGATGAGGCCTACCTTTTTCTCAACAAATTCTCACGGCTGATCCGGTTTCAGCTGGAAAACAGCAACCAGATACACCGCAGCCTCCAGGATGAAATTTTGTTTGTCACCAACTATCTTGAGCTTGAGAAATTCCGTTTTAAAGATCAATTCGATTATCACATCCTCATCGACCCGGATGTTGACCAGATGACCGCTGTTCCAAAGATGGTGATCCAGGCTTATGCTGAAAACGCCGTCAAACATGGGTTGCGTCATCTCGAATCTGGCGGGGAATTAACCATATCCGTTGAAAACCATCCCGATTACAACTCCCTGCGGATCACCATCCAGGACAACGGGATCGGCAGGAAAAAAGCAGCGGAAAATGGATCCCCGTCCACCGGCAACGGGATGCAGATCATGGAAAATTTTTATGCGGTGCTGAACCGGCTCAACAAGTCAAAAATCTCATATGAAATTCTTGATTTGGAATATCAGGAAAAAATTCCTGCCGGAACCAAAGTTATTATTCACATTCCAACCGATTTGCACTATGAGAACATCCGTGGCTGAAAAAGTTACCTGCATGATCATTGACGATGAGGATGACGGCCGCCACATGGTTGCCGAATTCCTGAAGGATTATCCCGGATTTGAAATAGTATCGCAATGCAAATCGGCTGATGAGGCTTTGAAGGCGATCCTTCAGCATCAGCCCGGGCTGATCTTTCTCGACATCGAGATGCCCGGCAAATCGGGCTTTGACTTGATCGCCGAACTGAAACAATATGCCCGGCCTCCCCATATCATCTTTGTGACGGCTTTTAACCGGTACGCTGTTCAGGCATTCAAAGCTTCGGCATTTGATTACCTTGTAAAGCCCATCGACAAGGAAGAATTCAGAACGACCATCCTCCGGTACACCACTGAAAAAAGTGATACGGTTTTAGCGGCAAAAATCGACAACCTGCTGGAATGCATCACTCCCGAAAAAAAAATCCGGTTCAACACCCAGAACGGGTTTACCATGGTCGATCCATCCGGGATCATTTACTGTGAAGCCGACTGGAATTACACTGATCTCCATTTCCCCAACAACAAAAAGATCGTTGTTTCCATGAACATCGGCAAAGTCCTAGCGCTGCTCGATCCTCGGAAATTCTGCCGGATCAGCCGGTCCATCCTGATCAATCTCTCATTCCTGGTCTCCGTCGACAGGAAAAAAAGGCAATGTCTCATCAAAACCGAAGACCGGGAGCTGACCTTTCATATTCCCCTCAACCATTTGCGTGAGTTGGAGAACCGGTTGTAAGCTAAGCATTTCCTACAAATAAACGGCCCCTTTATTTCAAAAAAAAGGTCTTCCTGCAACAGGTGTGCCTTTTTGTTTACCTCATGGGATTTTGGATTAATTTTCAGAAAAATGAAGCCCATGAAATCAAAGTTCTTTTACCTTTCCTGCTGGTGTTGCTTTTTTATCCTGGTCAGTTTTCCGGTTTCGGGACAGGTTTCCATCAATGCCGATGGCAGTCCGCCTGACCCTTCCGCCGGGTTGGATGTGAAATTCACCAACAAGGGATTTTTACCGCCCAGGATGACGTTTGAACAGCGGAATGCCATTGAGAATCCTGCTGAAGGACTCATCGTCTATTGCACAAATTGTAATCCGGACGGAACAGGAGGGGTATCCGTATTTCAGGGTGGAAGATGGAAAATGGTGTATCACAATTGTTATCCACCCAACACCCCTGAACCCGGGACTCATATACCTGATGTAAACCAGATTATCTGGAACTGGAGCGCTGTACCCATTGCAAGTGGTTATAAATGGAATACAGATCCTGATTTTATCAGTGCAATTGATGTGGGACCTTCAACATCAAAAACCGAAACAGGACTTACCTGCTGGACAACTTATACCAGATATATCTGGGCATACAACGATTGTGGAGAATCGTATGCAGGCGAAATATCACAAACAACTTCCCAAGTTCCTTTTTCTCCGGCTCCGGCAGAGGGAACACATGTCCCGTCAAGTTGCCAGATCGTTTGGAACTGGACACCTGTCGCGGAAGCGACAGGATATAAATGGAATACTATCGACAATTATAAAACAGCAATAGATCTGGGAGTCGCAAACAACAAAACGGAAACCGGGCTGACGTGCAATACCGCCTACACAAGAAATGCATGGGCATACAACAATTGTGGACATTCCTCTACAGTATTATTATCACAAACCACCTCTTATTGCCCCGTCTTGTCTGAAATAGAAAACTTCAACAATTATCCGGAAACGTCCAGCACATACAATAACGGCACGTTTTTAGGTCAGGATGGATCATCCTGGTCATATTTCCAATGTCGCGGAGATTCAGTAATCATATCACCTTCACCTACCCTTGGGAAAGCACGTACACCATTAGCTGAGGTATCATCGGGAACAATTTCCAACGGTTGTGGAACACTAAGTTTCGATTACAAACAGGTTTTCGCTACGGGTGTTTCCCTAGATGTATTTGTTAATGGAAACCTGGTATACACTGCAACAACGTCTGGTGAACAAAGTATAATTAAAAATTCAGGGCCGATCACAGTGAACACTGTTGGAAATTTCATTCTAGATTTTAAGCAGCAGTCAGTAAATTCGGGACAAGTTTGTATCGACAATATAAGCTATTCGGCATTTAATTCATGTGGTAATCCAATCACCATAAATCACTTGGCGGGTTTTGTGGCTCCAGTTGATAAAACTATAACTTATGGCACGGTTTCCAACATTCCCGGCGAACCAACAAAATGCTGGATTACGAGCAATTTGGGCGCCGATCATCAGGCAACCGCAGTCGATGATAATAGTGAAGCTTCTGCAGGCTGGTATTGGCAATTTAACCTTAAACAGGGGTACAAACATGATGGGACAAACAGGACCCCAAATACCATCTGGATAAATAATATAAATGAAAACCTTAACTGGCAAGCTGCCAACGATCCATGTTGGATAGAACTTGGTGTTGCATGGCGTATCCCAACCTATACTGAGTGGTACAATGTCGACAATATCGGAGGCTGGACCAACTGGAACGACACTTATGGATCTGCATTGAAATTACATGCTGCCGGGTTTCTCAATGGTTATGATGGATCGATTCAACTCCGTGGCTCACAATGCGGAAACTATAGTAGTACACAAGTAAGCTCCACAAACAGCTGGATTCTTTCCTCCAACAATGCTCACAGTAATATGGGGAATGCTTCTTTCAAGTCAGACGGCTGGCCTTTGCGTTGTATCAGAGACTAATAATGACCAGGTTGGTATCAGATCAGATTGTTATAATAGGAATAGGGTTACCTAATAATCAGAATGTTATAATTTTATGAAACGCTTCCTCTTAATCGTAATGGTCGTAACTGGTATCAGTGCGATTGCACAAGTTGGGATTAAAACAGATAACAGTTTCCCCGATCCCTCTGCCGGGCTGGATGTCAGTTTCATCAACAAAGGGTTCCTGCCTCCCCGGATGACCTTTGAGCAGCGCAATGCCATTTTGGATCCATCTGAAGGATTAATGATATATTGCACAAATTGCAATACGGATGGAACAGCAGGAATTTCAGTATATGAAGGCGGAAAATGGAACATGATTTATCTTATATGTTATGAGCCGTATTCGCCATCGTCCGGAAGTCACACTCCATCCGCAAACCAGATCATCTGGAATTGGAATTCAGTACCCATAGCCCTTGGCTATTTTTGGAATACGGTTAATGACATCAATACCTCCAACTATATAGGAACAGTAACTTCAAACATGGAAACAGGGCTTACCTGTTTGACGACCTATAGAAGGTATGTCTGGGCTTTCAATGATTGTGGATTTTCTTACCCATGCGAATTATCAGAAACAACCACTCAATCACCATTTTCTCCGGCTCCAACAGAAGGCACAAATATACCTTCACCAACACAGATCATCTGGAACTGGAATACGGTATTCGGTGCCACGGGATATAAATGGAGCAAAACAAACAACTATTCAACAGCCACCGACATGGGTACGGCGACCACAAACACCGAAACCGGGCTTACCTGCAATACCGCTTATACACGATATGCCTGGGCGTATAGTGCCTGTGGGAACTCCACCGCTGTCACACTTACTCAGTCAACGTCACTGAATCCGCCGGCATCACCCACTGCCGGAACACATGTACCTTCAACTACACGGATCATTTGGAACTGGAATACAGTATCTGGTGCCACTGGATACAAATGGAGCACAACGAACAGCTATTCAACTGCCACCGACATGGGCACGGCTATAATGAAAACTGAAACCGGACTTACTTGCAACACTGCCTATACACGATATGTATGGGCGTACAGTGCCTGCGGGAACTCCACCTCTGTCACACTTACTCAGTCAACATCACTGAATCCGCCAGCATCACCCACTGCAGGAACGCATGTTCCGTCAGCTACCCAGATCATCTGGAACTGGAATATTGTAACTGGCGCCACAGGATATAAATGGAGTACAACAAACAACTATGCAACAGCCACCGACATGAGCACGGCGACTTCGAAAACTGAAACCGGGCTTACATGCAATACTGCTTATACACGATATGCATGGGCATATAGTAATTGTGGCAATTCCACTGCAATTAACATTAATCAAACAACTTCTGCATGCCTTTCAACATGCGGGTCTACCATCACAATTAATCATGTAGCAGGATCCGTATCCCCGGTTACTAAAACGGTCATCTATGGCATTGTTACAAATATACCCGGAGAACTTGCAAAATGCTGGATCACCAGCAACCTGGGCGCCGACCACCAGGGCACCGCTGTAAACGATGCAACGGAAGCCTCTGCCGGCTGGTACTGGCAGTTTAACCGTAAACAAGGTTACAAACATGATGGGACTACCCGCACACCAAATACCACATGGATAACCAGTATCAGCGAATCTTCAAACTGGACAACTGGCAACGACCCATGTACCATTGAACTTGGATCCGGTTGGCGCATTCCCACTTATTCCGAATGGCTCAATGTAGATGCAGGCGGAGCCTGGACAAACTGGAACGGTCCCTGGAATTCCGGTTTAAAATTGCATACAGCAGGTTACCTTTCCGCCGCTGGTTCTTTGATGTCGCGAGGTTCCTACGGATCCCCCTGGAGCAGCACGCAGAATAATGTAAGTAACGGCAATGACCTGCTCTTTTACAATAGTTATTGCGGTTCAGACGCAAGTAATAAGGCGAGTGGTCTTACGCTACGCTGTGTAAAGGATTGATGGTTGCCAGACAAAAATGAACCGATGGCGGGCAAATAATCCGTGTCAACCATATTGTCCATTCGTTAACCTCCGCGGACTTCAGTCCGCGCCTCATTGCAAGCCTGTCCCATGCCAGGCTAACCCCATGCTTCAGCAGACGCTCTTGGGCCCCATGCTGAAGCATGGGGTTGGAGAGGTCTACCGCTGCCATCTTGCATATCGTGGACTAAAGTCCACGGTCAGGTGGATGTGGCGGGTAGATGGTCCTCATTCGTGGACTTTAGTCCGCGTTCCATTGCAAGTCTGTCCCCGCCAGGCATAACTCCATGCTTCAGCATGGGGTGCCGGACCATCTCATGCACCCTTTCAGGCGGAATAGGGAGTATACCTCATCACCAGACTCCATGCTTGAAAATGGAAGCACCTGATTCGGTAGAATCTCCATGAGCTCCATGCTGAAGCATGGAAGTTTCTGATTCGGCAGCTGCTCCCAGGCCCCATGCTGAAGCATGGGGCTGGAGATGTCTACCGTTGCGAGCATGTTTCGTGGACTAAAGTCCACGGTCAAGTTGATACGTTGGGGAGATGTTCTTCATCCGCGGACTTCAGTCCGCGCCTCTTTTCACGTCTGTCCCGCGCCAGCCTAACCCCATGCTTCAGCATGGGGTGCCTCACCGGATCTTGAACCCCATCTGGCCGCATGGAGTACCGGATCATCACATACACCCTGTCAGGTTGTAAAGGACCATGCCGCCTCGTTAGCTTTGTCGCGTAACTTGATTTGCCGGTCCAAGTCCAAGCCCGGGCTGAAGCATAGAAGGTTTTGATTTGGCAGACGCTCTCAAGCCCCATGATGAATCATGGGGTTGGAGATGTCCACCCTTGCCATATTGCCATATCGTGGACTAAAGTCCACGGTCAAATTGACGCGTTGGTGGCATGTTCCTCAAAATAGGCAGCCACTTCCTGCTGAAATGTTCGTTTCGAGTGATGCCGCTCCTGGTTTAGGATATAATGTTTCACCTTTCGCAAATTTCCTTCACTCACCGAGCAGGCATAATATTCCCTTGCCCAGCTAAATCTTTTCTTTGTCAGCTTGTTTTGATTGGCCCAGCGGGAAAACTCTCCTTTAACCATTTTGATGACACCGGCAATAGATTGGTCAGGGCCAAGCCTGATGAGGCAATGGACATGATCAACCCAGCAATTGACACAGCAGATTTCTATGCCTTTTTCTTCTGCGTTTTCAACGATGTGTTTCAGGGTTTCTGTTTTAAAATCACCAACAAGAAACGGTTGTTTTTTCTTTGTTCCCCAGACTGCATGCACCCAGATTTTAACATATGACATATCCTTTTTTTATGCTTAATCAGGATTTCCCTCAAAAGGTAATACGACAAGACATTTATTGTTAATAAAATGTAAAAACAGTTCTGGCTGCACTTCAGTGCAGCACTGTGTAAATCACGGTAAACAATATCTCAACGCCGGGCTTCAGCCCGGTGAGACAAACATGTCTGGATTAGCCCGATGGGAGCAGAACGACTGGAGTAGCCCGGTGGGTTTCCCAGAATACCCGGTTGAGTATAGGAGCAAGGAAAGACCTTATTAGTTTATGAGGCCCCCTTCATTTTAAACACCATCGCATACAACTTCATCTGCTTCATCATCGCTGAAAGCCCGTTGCTGCGGGTGGGCGACAGGTGTTCCTGCAGGCCAATCTGGTCGATGAATTCCAGTTTGGCGTTGATGATATCCTCCGGGGATTGATCCGACAGCACCCGAATCAGCAGGTTCACAATGCCTTTGGTAATGATGGCATCGCTGTCGCCCGTGAAAATGACCCGGCCATCTTTCATGGCTGCATGAAGCCAAACCTTCGACTGGCATCCGGTGATCAGGTATTGATCTGTTTTAAACTGGTCATCGATGACCGGCAGGGTTTTACCAAGTTCTATCAGGAAGTTGTATTTATCCATCCAGTCATCAAACATAGAGAACTCACTGATGATCTGGGATTCGGCTTCGGGGATGGTCATGGGTGGAGGTTTAGGATGGCAAAGGTAAGGAAAACGGGTGGACGAGCGGACAGCCGGATGCGTTCACTGTTGGATTTGGTCATTGAATTGAATTTTAATTTCAAGTACTTTCATCAGGTTGCTTAGTTGGACAATGATCATATTTGTTTTTTCAAAAAGAGGTTTACAGTCTTCCGGTGATAAGTTTTCAAGGTCAATTGCGATCATTAATAAGGTTTCGAGTTTGGCAAGTCTTCCCAACGATTTCCTCAGAAAATGGTTGAACTCCCTCGTGTTATTTCTTGCAGAACCTTTACTGATGTTTGCCGGTACCGAAACGGCTACCCTCCTGATTTGATCCGTCAATCCATGCATTTCAGTTTTTGGGAAGGCAGAAGTTAGTTTGTAAACTTCCTTTACCATAGTCATACTGCCTTTCCAGACATCGAGATCCTTGTGCGTTTTCATGTTTTTATTGCTTAATCCGAAAAAACCGAAAAGGTAATACCGAAATCTGAAAAAAAATCGCAATTCCCCATTCCGCCAACCCCTTCTATCCCCTGCCTACCTGTCCGCAAATGTTAAATATTCATAAATTATAGTACCATGTATTGCATAGTACTAAAATACATATTATATTTGCCCCATGAACACAGAAAATCAAAATGCCCAGATGCGAAAAGGAGTTCTTGAACTCTGTATCCTGGCGATCATAGCAGAGCAGGACGCATATGCTTCCGACATCATCACGAAGTTGAAAGAAGCCAGACTTATTGTTGTCGAAGGAACCTTGTACCCTTTGCTGACAAGGCTGAAAAACGACGGACTTACCGTATATCGATGGGAGGAGTCCAAATCAGGGCCTCCGCGCAAATATCACCAAATTACCGAACCGGGACGAAAAGCCTTGTCGGTACTAAAAACCGATTGGCAGGACCTGATCGGATCTGTCGAGAAGATTGTTGGAAGGATGGGATGATTTATAAGTGCAAAGTGTAACAGTTTTAAATAGTTTTTTATTTTTCAACAGACAATTTACATGAAAAAAACATTGACAATCAACCTGGGCGGCATTGTGTTTCACATCGATGAAGACGCATATCTCTTCCTGAACCAGTACCTTGAAAATCTGAAAAGACATTTCAGCAAACAGGAAGGATACCAGGATATCCTGAATGACATTGAATCGCGGATCGCTGAGATCCTAAATGAGAAACGCTCTGAAAACAGGCAGGTGATCACCATGGACGATGTGAATGAAGTGATCGCCATCATGGGCCAGCCGGTCGAAATGGACCAGGAACAGGATACAAATAAGGCTGCAAATAAACCCGGCGGAGAAAAAGGGGATAAACGGTTTTTCCGCAATCCCGAAGAAAAAATCATCGCCGGTGTTTGTTCCGGCATTGCCGCCTATTTCCATCTCGACCCGGTATGGGTAAGGCTGTTCTTCCTGGTATTAATCGCTGCAGGTGGCTCGGGAATCCTGTTGTACCTGGTCCTCTGGTTTGTTATCCCCGAAGCTCAAACAACCACTGATAAACTTGAAATGCGTGGGAAGAAAATCAACATCTCCAACATCGAGCATTCATTGCGCAAAGAGGTTTCAGAACTTGGGAACAGGATCGGCAACATGGCCTCCGCATCAGCAACAACCATCAAACGGGCCGGGACAGGATCAGCTTCCGTTTTCGAAACAATCGGGAAAGGCATTATGGATGTCCTTGCTTGTTTCGGGAAAGGACTCGTCATCCTTGCCGGTATCATCCTGGTCCTCGTCGGAATCAGCCTGCTTATCGCACTGCTCGCCTATACCCTTGGATGGACCGGGGGAATATACTCCGACAATGAATTTACCGTCCTCTCCTTTCCATCACTGGCAAAACTTTTAGTGGGATGCAACATACCCGTGCCCTACCTCCAGGTGATCCTCCTGATTGTGCTCGGGATCCCCCTTTTTATGATGTTCTATAACGGACTGAGAATGGTATTCCGGTTCGACCGGATCAAACATCTCGGACTTACCATGTTCAACATCTGGCTTGTGGGGCTGTTCTTCCTGACCTGGTCGGCTTTGCGGGTTTACAGCCTTTATAAGTTCGGGGAGGAGAAGCAAATTGAAATCGCCCTGGAAAAACCGGCATGCGATACCCTTTTTGTGTCGATGTTCCCGGATGATCCTGGCTTGAAATATCTCCGCAATGAGCAATATATATTACTGGGTGAATGGAAAACCGTTATCACCGAAGACAAAGAACTGCTCGTCGTGCCAAAAATCAGGCTGGAAGAAGCCGCCGACAGCCTTTTCTCCATCTCACAGGTTTCGATGGCCAGGGGGAAATCACGGATTCAAGCCTACCAAAACCTCTCAGGGGCACGTTTTCAGTCTGCCACATCAGGGGACACATTGAAAATCAGCCCGTTTATGAGACTTCCCAGGGAGGAATGCTGGCGTGGCCAGACCGTAAACCTGGTTATCCGTATCCCGAAAGGAAAATTTATCCATTTTGATCCGGAGTTTCAACTACTGAAGCCTTACTGGTATTTCATGATGAATTCCTCTGCGGAATCCACATTCCAGATGACCAATGATGGCATTGAGTTAATTCCAGAACAGGATTATATCAAGGCAAAAGGGGATACAACGACCACAACGAGGATCAGATAGACCTTGGAGAGATTCTTTCTGACAGTCGGGTACTGGAATTATTTCCTAAAACAAGGAAAAAGTTCATGCAGATTCCCGCGGAAAGTGTTCGCTCCATACAATCGAAATCTCTTTGAATTTTTTCGTCTTTTGGTCGTAAAGTCATTCTAAACGAACATCAGGCAAGCATTTCCTTAACCTTAAGAATGGCGGTTACCAGCTGATCAACCTCTTCTGTTGTATTGTAAAACGAAAAAGAGGCACGCACCGTTCCGGGGATCTTCAGATAATCCATCAGCGGCATGGCACAATGATGGCCGGTACGGACCGCTATGCCCATTTTGTCGATGATCATCCCGGCATCGTATGGATGTATGTCGCCCAGGAGAAAGGAGATGAGGCTGGCCTTATGCCTGGAAGTACCAAAAAACTTTATTCCTTCGATTGCCGATAATTTTTCAGTCGCATACCCTAGAAGGTGACCTTCATATGCCGCAATATTTTCCATGCCAAGTTCCTGCAGGTATGCAATTGCAGCCCGCAGCCCCATGACCCCTTCAACATTGGGAGTCCCGGCTTCAAATTTGAAAGGCAGCTCATTAAAGGTTGTATGATCCAGGAATACGTCTTTAATCATCTCGCCACCAAGCTGGTATGGTGGAAGCTCTTCCAGGTAAATCTCTTTGCCATACATTACACCTGTTCCCATCGGTGCATACATTTTATGGCCTGAGAAACAATAGAAATCACAATCAAGATCCTGCACATCAACCGGCAGGTGCGACACTCCCTGTGCCCCGTCGAGCAATACCGGTATTTCATGCTGATGCGCAAGGGAGATGATCTCCTTCACCGGATTGACAGTTCCCAGTACATTTGATACATGGGTTACTGCAATCAGCCGGGTCTTTTCGTTCATCATTGCATTCAATTCGCCCGGATCAAGTTCCCCGCAGTCATTGATTCCCAATATCCGCAGCCTGGCGCCGCGTTCCAGGCACATTTGCTGCCATGGAACGAAGTTGGAGTGGTGCTCCATGATGCTGGTGATGATCTCATCTCCGGGTTTTACATACCGCTTCCCAAAGGAGGAGGCAACCAGGTTCAGCGATTCCGTAGCACCTTTCGTGAAAATGATCTCACATGTGCTTTTTGCATTAATGAACTTCCTGATCTCCTTGCGCGCCTCCTCATAGGCCTCCGTGGCTTTTACACTCAGGTAATGAACCCCGCGATGGATGTTACAGTTGTCGTGCTCATAATACTGCCGGATGGCATCAATGACCTGGCGTGGCTTTTGCGTGGAAGCGGCATTGTCGAAATAGACCAGGGGACGGTTATATATCTGCTGATGGAGGATCGGAAAATCCGCTCTTATTTTTTCAATATTAAAATTCATGTTCGGGGATTAATTTACAAAAGTACTAAAGATACGTGCGATCGAATAAAAAGGCCGAAAACTTTACCGCTTCTAAAATAAATATGTAATTTTGAACAAATATTAAACCGCAATATCTATGAACGTTCCTGCAAATCTCAAGTACACAAAGGATCATGAATGGCTGAAAGTTGAAGGCGGACAGGCCTTTATCGGCATCACCGACCATGCCCAGCATGAATTGGGCGACATTGTTTTTATAGAAGTGGAAACCGTGGGTGAAACCCTTGGAAAACATGAATCCTTTGGCACCATAGAGGCCGTGAAGACCGTTTCAGACATGTTCATGCCTGTTTCCGGAGAGATCCTTGAATTCAATGATGCACTCACCACCAATCCTGAGATCATCAACCAGGACCCATATGATAAAGGATGGGTGATCAGGATCAGTCTTACGGACACAGGTGAAGTGGACGAATTGCTTGACCAGGCACAATACCAGGCGCTGATCGGAGGCTGATCATCGGGTTCGGCGACTCTTCAACCTTGCGAACATTCCTGAAATACAATCTCTGGGCCCTTCTGTGGGGCCTTTTGATTGTTTGTCTCTCCATCCTGCCAGGAAAAGTTTTTCCGAAACTTCCTGTGTTCATGGATCTGCTGCAACCGGATAAACTAATCCATGTTTTTTTGTTCTCCGTTTTTTTCTTCCTTCAATCCCGGGGATTTGCATTGCAGGATTTTTTCCCTTTCCTTAAAAAGCATCCTGTTATTTTTGCATTCCTTTTCGGTTTGACGCTGGGAGCATTTACTGAAATTATCCAGAAATATTTTATCCCGATGCGATCGGGCAGTATTTATGATTTCATTGCCAATGCGTTGGGATGCCTGATCGGATGGGGTGCTTTTTGCCGCTGGCGGAAACGAGACCTCATGGAATCTCACTGATTTCATACTTCCCGTTTGTTGTTTTTTCCTACCTTTGTAAATTATTATATACTTGTTAAACATACGCTTTCCCCGCCCATGAAATTCAAGACCTCATTACTTCTTTTTGTTCTGCTGTCATTTTTCACTGAAGCACAAATCCCGGCAGGTTATTATAACGCAGCGAGCGGACTTTCAGGCGCTCCCTTGAAAACAGCTTTGTACAACATCATCAAGGGCCATACCTCGGTAAGTTACGATTATCTGTGGACGGCGTTTGAAACCACCGACAAGAGAGCGAACGGGAAAGTATGGGATATGTATTCCAGCTGTACGTTTACTTTTGGCACAAATCAATGCGGCAACTATTCGGCTGAATGCGATTGCTTCAACCGCGAGCACTCATGGCCTGCAAGTTGGTTCAATGATGCCACACCCATGTATACCGACCTCTTTCATCTTTTACCCACCGACGGGAAAGTAAATGGGATGAGAAGCAACTATCCGTTTGGCAAAGTGGGCAGTGCCAGCTACACTTCAGGTAATGGTTCCAAGGTAGGGGCCTGTATTTATCCAGGGTATACGGGTACTGTTTTCGAACCTGTGGATGAATACAAAGGGGATTTCGCCAGGAATTATTTTTACATGGCGACAAGGTATGAAAATGTCATCTCTACCTGGCATTCGAATGATCCGAATGCAGAAGCGATCCTTCAGGCCAATTCTTTCCCGGTTTTTGAAACCTGGTTCCTTAACCTGCTGGGCGAATGGAGTACTGCCGACCCGGTAAGCCAGAAAGAAATTGACCGCAACAACGCGGTTTACGCAATACAACATAACCGAAACCCCTTTATTGACCATCCGGAATATGTGTATTCCATCTGGAATGTTGGCGGAGCTCCAACACTGACTGTCACCCCGGCTGCACTGAACGCGTTTTCCTACATTGCCGGTTCGGGACCATCCGTTTCGCAAACATATGTCCTGAAAGGTTCAGCATTAACGCCTTCAGGCGGAAATATTACCGTAAAAGGCACTGCAGATTTCAAAGTCTCTTTAAACAACACCCTGTTCGACGATTCTGTGACAATAGCATATACATTATCTACCCTCGCCAATACAACCATCTATGTACAATTAAAAGCCGGACTTGCTCAGGGTATTTACAGCAATGAACTTGTAGCGAATACAGGCGGTGGTGCAACCCTGGTCAATGTAAGCTGCAGCGGATCTGTTACCACTAATATACTCCCCGAACCTACAAATTACACCTCCGCCTTCTCGGCACAGAACATAGAATTGCAGTGGACTGATGCTCCCGGTCCGATCCTGCCTGATGGCTACCTTGTGCGCATGAGCACCATTGGCTTTGATGCCATTGCAAACCCCATCGACGGCATCCCTTATCCAAACAGTGCTACCGACCAAAACGTTCCATATGGCGTTCAGATTGTTCATTTTATCAACCTGAACAGCAATACAACCTACTATTTTAAACTTTTTGGATATAATGGAAGCGGAAGCGTCATTGATTATAAAACCGATGGGGCTGTTCCCCAGGTGCAGAAAACTACCGGGCCGTAATCATTTTTGAACATCTGCCGGCCTGAAATGGTCGTATACCGTTTTCCCTTTTGCCTTTCCGATCACACCCTGAATTTCTTCAAGTGAAGCCAGTTTAATGTTTTTAACTGACTTGAATTTCCAGAGTAGTTTCTGGTTGATGGTATTTCCAATTCCAGGAATTTCAGTGAGTTGCGGCGACATGGTGGCCTTTTCGCGCCGGCGCCGGTGATGGGTGATCCCAAACCGGTGCGCCTCATCGCGCATTTGCTGGATGACCTTCAGCGTTTCCGATTTTTTATCCAGGTACATCGGCAGGGAGTCGTTGGGATAATAAATCTCCTCCAGTTTCTTGGCGATCCCGATCACGGTCATTTTTCCGGACAGCCCGAGTTTATTCAGGCTTTTCAGTGCAGCGCTCAACTGTCCTTTGCCGCCATCGACAACGATGAGCTGCGGCAAAGGCTTCTTTTCCTCCATGAGTCGTTTATACCTCCGGAAAATGATCTCCTCCATGGACGCAAAATCGTTGGGGCCTTCCACAGTTTTAATGTTGAAATGCCGGTACTCGCTTTTGTCAGGCCTGGTATTCTTAAAACATACCATTGCGGCTACAGGGCTGTCGCCCTGGATGTTGGAGTTGTCGAAACATTCGATATGCGCTGGCAATTCCGTCATCCGGAGATCCTTCATCATGGTATCGAGGATGCGCCTTGACTTATGTTCCGGATCCACCAGCTCTTTTTGTTTTTCCCGTTCCAGTTGGTAGTATTTCACATTGCGTTCCGAAAGTTCCAGCAACTTCTTTTTGTCCCCGATCTTTGGAACGGTGAAATTCAGCCCCGGGATCTCATAATCCATTTTAAATGGCACGATGATTTCCGGTGAAACACTTTCGAACCGTTGCCTGATCTCGGTAATGGCAATGGCGAGCAGCTCCTCGGGGCTTTCATCGAGTTTTTTGATCATCTCGATGGTGTGAACCTGTATGATGGCGCCATTCATCACTTTCATGAAATTGACATAGGCATGAAGCCCGGTACTGACGATGGAAAAAACATCCACGTTATTGATGGTCGGACTGACCACGGTAGATTTGCTCTGGTATTTGTCGAGCAAAGCCAGTTTCTCCTTCACAAAATGTGCTTTTTCAAATTCCTGCGTAGCGGCATAACTCATCATGAGTTCCCTGAGTTGCCTTGCAACCATGGTGATGTTTCCTTTGATGATCTCCTTGATCGCTGCGATCGACTTATCGTAATCCTCAACGGTCTGATGTCCTTCACAGGGACCTTTGCAATTTCCGATATGGTATTCCAGGCAGACTCTGAATTTTCTCGTCCGGATGTTTTTTTCATTCAGGACCAGCGAACAATTGCGCAAAGGGTATAGCTGCCTGCTCAATTCCAGCAGGGTATGCATGAGCCGGACGTTGGCATAAGGGCCGAAATAGGTTGATCCGTCGCGGATTACATGACGGGTCGGGAATATCCGGGGAAATGGTTCGTTTTTAATACAGATCCAGGGAAAGGTTTTATCATCCTTCAGCGCAACATTGTAATGTGGCTGATATTTCTTGATAAGGTTGTTTTCGAGCAGCAGTGCATCCTGCTCCGTCTCTACAACAATGTACCTGATGTCGGCAATCTTGCGTACCAACATCTGTACCTTTCCGCTGATGGAGTTGATCTTTGCAAAGTAGGAACTCACCCGCTTCTTGAGGTTCTTGGCCTTGCCAACATAAATGATCTTGTTCTTCTCATCAAAATACTGGTAAACCCCCGGCTTGTGAGGAAGGTTCTTCACGATGGATTCGAGATGGGAGAAATATTTGTTCAGAGAATTTGCCATGGGGTTTAATTCGCGCCCACCCCCGTCGGGGCTGATTATGAAGTTAGGAAAATCGGATTTCTCGCTAATTTTCGAAAATTAGTAAATTCATTCGAATTGAAAATCAAAAATATGCGAAAATCTGTGAGCATCTGCGTGAAATATTTTTCGGTTAGTACCCTGAGATGAGTAAGCAAAGATAATTCAAATACGGGTTACATCCCGTTATCAAAATCAAACTTAGGCTCTTTATCCTTTTTCCCGCTGGAGCCGAATTTGAATACGAATCCGACATACACCACACGTGCGTCGCGGCGGCGGGTCCAGTCCTGGATTAAAACGGTTGTATTCACCGTGGTTCTGTTTGTCTGTGAGTTGAAAAGATCTGAAATCGTTGCAATCAGCGAGAACCTTTTCTTCCAGAAATCCTGGCGGAATCCAAGGTTTACAACCCAGGTTGGCAACCGGTAGCCCTGGGAAGTAAGAACCTCCGAGCGGTATTGTCCAAAAACCTGAAAAAGGGTAGTTTTAGTGATGTTGAAGGATGCATTTGCCTTTGCGTTCCACGAAAAGGTGGATTTATTGCTGCTGAAGCCGATATTCGAGGCATCAATCGTGCTGTAAAAGCCCGAGGCGCTGAAATTAAGGTTCATGATTTTACCGGCCTGCCAGGTTCCACTGATATCAACTCCGGCCGATTGGTCTTTGGCGAGGTTTTCAATGGTAGTCATGAGGACACTGTCGTTCAAACTGGTGGTAACCCTGGTAAATCCGTTGATCTTGTACCGGTAAAAAAGGGTTGGAATAAATGTAAACTTTTCAGGACGAAAACAGTACCCGAATTCGAGTGAATGAATATCCTCTGGTTCCAGGTTGGGATTGCCGGAATAGATGTTGCGCGGGTCACGATATTCGGGAACAGGGTTCATGTCTTCGCCGTCAGGCCGGTTCACGCGCCTGCTGTAGTTCAACTGCCATTCGTTCTTGCCTGAAGCAAGCGAAAGATGAACCGTTGGATAGAGGGTGAAATAATTGGTTTTCGTGGCAGCGTCGAGGGTAATGAAATTCAAATCAACTGTGGCCTCCTCTGCACGCAATCCGGCCATGACAGTGAATTTCTTCCAGGTGGCGGTTATCGTTCCGTATAAGGCATAAACCGTTTGATTTGATTTGAAATGGTTGCTGGCAGAGGTGTCGTTGTTCCATTTTCCGGATTCGGGATCCAGGTGATCGACCACCTGGTCACGGTCATTGATCTGGACAATTTGCTGATAACCAGACTCAAGACTTGCATTTTCCCACAAAGGACGGGAATAGTCCACCGAACCATCGAACTCCTGGTTCCCATTGTTTCCTAATGTGTGATCCTGCCCCTGGGGATAGGCAGGAAGAGTGTAGTCGTTCGTCCAGTAATCATCCTCCTTTTCCTTTTCCCGCTGGTACTCAAAATCGGCCCGGAGAATGTGTTCATCTTCCCTGTTAAAAACATGTTCATAGAAAGCGGTCACCCCGGCGCTTTGTTCGCCTTCTTTTCCGTTGAGTGTGCGGGTATATCGTTCCTGGGGCTGCTGTTCATTGTCTTTGTATAGATTATCATCCTTATTTGAACGTTTATTTTCACGATAGTTGTAGGTGCCGGAAATTCCCGCAACATCCTTTTTGCCCATACTCCAGTCTGAGCCAATTTGAACCAGATGCGACAGGGAGTGTGAACTGCCTGATGAGTTTTGCTCAAGGGTTGTTGACTCGTTTTTAACCGTGTCGATGGTCTGCGAACTGAGATTGCCACTGCGGAACCGGTAATCCTGCCTGAGACCGTAACTCCCGAAAAGATTCACTTTCCCGGTATTGTAGTTGAGCTGAAGGTTCGTATTGAAGCGGCTGTTGTTGCCGGCATTGGCTCCAAGGATGGTGTTGAAACCGGCTTTCCGTTCCTTTTTCAGGATGATGTTGATGATGCCTCCTGTTCCATCGGGCCGGTATTGGGCAGAAGGATTGGTAATGACTTCTATTTTCTCCACAAGCGATGCGGGCATCTGTTCCAGGTTGGCAGAACCGGTCATCACCGATGGCCTGCCGTTGATCAGAACGGTTACGCTCCCGGATCCGCGGAGACTGATATTGCCATCCATGTCCACCGAGATGGAAGGAATGGTCTGGAGCATGTCGGTCACCGTGCCGGTTTGTGACTGGATATCCTGCTGAACATTGAAAACCTTCCGGTCGATCCGGTTGATCATCATGTTCCGCTCCCCGGTGATCGTTACCTCATTCATGTTGATGGCCGAGGAATTAAGATGCAATTCTCCCAGATCAATCCTGGGATTCTTGCGGCTGAGGACAACTGTCCGGGTCCGTTGTTTTTCATACCCTATAAAGCTGTATTCCAGGTAAAAGGTCCCGTATGGAACACCCTTCATTTTAAAATACCCGTTGCTGTCGGAGATCATGCCTGAAACCATCGTATGGCTGATGGTATCCCGGAGTACGATATTGGCATACTCAACAGGCAGGTTGTTTCTTCCATCGATGATTTTGCCTGAAATCGTTCCGGGATTCCTGATTTGGGCATCAATTATCACTGGAAAGAATGAAAGCAGGAGAAGTGAGAGCAGCGCGCGGAACATCCTATATAGTGAAATGGCGAAAAAGGGAACTGGTAAAAACGGCAAAAGTATATAAAAATAGTTTGTGGCGGATAACCTGCATTTCCGGCATTTGGAAAACGTGGAAATTGATTGTATGTTTGTGATAGGGTAACGATTCGTGATATGCATCGTAGATTTCATTTCATCGTGAAAATCCTGCTCGTGACGTTCATGTATTTGTTGCTCCGCATTGTCACCACCAACGCACAGGAGATGCTTGGTATTGTCAGTGGCAACCATGCCGGTGTGAATGGTTCCCTGGTCAATCCTGCCAACATGGGCTACCAGCGTCAATTCATCAATGTGAACCTGCTGGGAGGCGATTTTTTCCTCAACTCAAACTACCTGTATATCCATAAAAAGGATTACAACTTTCTCCGGTTGTTCAGCGTCAATATCAATGACCCGCAGTACCTGTATGTCTATCAATATCCTGAATTCCAATTTACCGATTCTTTGCATTTTGTGGATTATAAAAAAATTACTTCACTGAAACGGTTATATGCTAATACTCGGATCCTGGGGCCGTCGCTCATGATCCATTACGGGAATCATGCTTTTTCGCTGATTACCGGATTCCGGAACAACGTTTCAGTTGATAAATTGACATACAATACAGCCAATTTCATTTTCAGAGGGATGGATTTTGCCCCCCAGCACAATATAACCTATTCCGAAGGGCCTTACCAGGTAAGTTTCTTGTCCTGGATTGAACTGGGTTTGGGTTATGCATATACATTTCTCAGCGGCCAAAACAGGAACGTTACGGCTGGTGCGACTTTCAAAGGATTGCTTGGTACAGGGGCCGCTTATGGCGCTCTTAATAACACTGCTTATCATGTTCCGAACAGCGACACCATCTATTTTGATGAACTTAATTGCACGTTTGGTTTTGCGCTGCCTACGGATTATGCCGGGGGCAATGCCCTTACCCTTGATCCCCTTATCAAGGGGACAGGATGGAGTGTCGATTTCGGAATCAATTGGCTGCAGAAAACCGGGAGGGCAACCCGGAATGCAGCAAACCGCAAGGAGCGTGACGCGCAGGACGAGGATTATCGTTTCAGGGCCGGGCTTTCAATGATTGACCTTGGAAGGATAACGTTCGACAAGAATGTCCAGGTTCATGAATTCAACAACGTCACCAATGAACAGTGGACCGGACTCAGGAGCTTTCATACCACCAGCATACAGCATTTCATGCGGTCGGCAAGTCACAACCTGCTTGGGGATTCACTGGCCTCCCTCACGAATAAATCTGCATTCTCCGTTTGGCTGCCCACAGCCCTCAGCCTTCAGTTCGATTATAATTTTGGCCACAGTGTTTTTGCCAACATGACCTTTGTCCAGGGGATCAAACTGGGCAATCCCGCCGTGCGTCGGGCAACCATGCTGTCGGTCACCCCCCGCTATGAAACGCCATTGTGGGAAGTAAACCTGCCGTTGTCGCTGGTCGATTTCAGGGACCCGCAAATAGGGTTGTCTTTCCGCATTTATTGCTTCACCATCGGGACGGAAAAGCTTGGCACACTTATCAACCTGACGGATGTACGCGGAGTTGACCTCTATTTTGCCCTTGGATTCAACATCTCACCGGGCAGCAACGACTGGAAATACAAGCATTCAGATTACGGCCCGTGCGATTCGTATGAAAACAGCAACCGTTACCGGATAAAGGCCAATTAATCTTGAACCAGGATGCTCATTTTTTAAGCCCCGGTGATTGGGTTTCCTTGCTATTACCCGGAATCAACCCAAATTGCCTGAAAACCTCCATGGCGATCAGTTTCCGCGCGGATGCAAAATCCTCAACCTGCTTCTGGTCTTTTGGTACAACAAGTGTGGCTACAAAGTACACTTTCCCTTTGGTTTCAAGATATCCGACAAACCATCCGAAGTTGTTGCCATTGCGAATGGCCCACCCGGTTTTGCCACTCAGGGTGTAACCGGGGGTTATTTCATTGACCATGATGGCTTTCATGGCCTGCATCACCGATTTTCTCAGCGGGAGTTTCTCATCGAAAAGGCGCCTGATGAATTCAACCTGCTGCCTTGGCGTAATCCTTGAAGTTCCTTCAAGCCAGAAAAGATCGATGTTTCCGGGGCGGACATCCATACCCGGATAACCAAGTTTTTCCAGGTAGGATTTCATCCGTTCCGGCCCGGTTTTCCTGGCTAGTTCCTGGAAACATGGAACACAGGAAACCCTGAAAGCCTCACGCAGCGGAAGGTCCTGTTCCCATTGAGGGAGTCTTCTTTTTTCTCCCTTCCACCGGAATATATGGTTTGTGTCGATCACACCTGTTTCCAAACCGATGAGCGTATTCGGTATTTTAAATGTGGAAGCCGGGAGATACCCGCTGTCCCAAAGGGCTTGATTGTATCCGAAATACCGATCGTTCGCAGGCTCGAACAAAATAATGGTTCCGGCGAGGTCATATTTGTCGAAGATACTTTTCAGGACAGATGCAGAGTCAGCATCCGGCTTTATGGAGGTTGCCATTCCCTGATGATCAGTGGCCTGTTGCGCTACCAAATGATTCCCGGTTAAAAAGCATGCCAGGAATGAAATCAGAATTATTTTCGTTTTCATTGGCGACAAAATGACCTCATCCTGACCCCCTCCTTAAGGTGAAGGAGTTCTCCCCTTCTCCCCAAGGTAGAAGGGGCCGGGGGTTTAGGGCTTCCCATTAAAACGCAAACCCCAGCCGGTAGGTCGTTGCACTGTTGTAGGGGGATGTCGACCCGTGAAGGACATCGTACAACACCGACATGTTGATGCCGAACCTGCGCCCCAGCCTGATGTTGAGCCCTGCGCCCAGGAACCAGGAATCGACATATCCGCTGCTTACAGTATATGGATTCCAATCGGTGATATACTGGTTGTCAATGCCCTGGTATTCTGTCCATAGGTAGATGAATTTCAACAACTGTGCCCTCACAAAGATCTTTCCGCCCCAACCATTCAGGTTCCTGTCATAATCACGCTGATAACTGAAAATATAAGTCGGACCGGCTCCGATACTCAGGATCTTCGGGAAACGATAAGAAACGAGCAGCGAAACCTCTCCGAAAACCTGATTGGTATTCATCCAGAAACTCGTTCCGAGGTCAAAGTCAATGCGGTCCTTGATTGGTCTGGTATCTTTACGGGCTTTTTTATTTGCAGGTTGTTCCTGCACTTTTACGGCGACAGTCTCTTTTTTAACCGTACTGTCAGCGCTGGCAGGTCCACTTTTTTTGGCAAGGGTATCCGGCCTGGTGGTGTTTTGGGCAAGCAATTCCGCAACCGCAATTAAAAATATAAAAATAAGGTAAAGTGTTCTCTTCATGATTTTTTTTTGTAAAAATAGTTAAATTCATTCATCCGTATGTGTTAAAATCATTGAGCACCCACTGGATATTATTCCCTGTAGCAAGGTAAAAAAATCGAAGGGAGATCAGCGTGGGATCGGCCTGCAATTAAATCCTATTGGTATATCTTTGTGGAAATGCGGTATCCAGCAAGGTTTGTGTACCAATCAGGGAATTGAGTTCCCGCCGACTGGGACCAGGTGGAGAAATGCGAATAACCCTGGATGATCGGAATCCTTTCTAAGGTATAATCGAATTTTACCGGCAGGTTTAAAGCCCAGGGAAGGTTGTTGGAGGTTTTATAATAACGGCCTGTTCCGGGGTTTGAATCGTCGTTGCCTGTGCCAAATAATTCCATATTGGCAAGTGAAGTAGGGGGATGATCGGCAAGATGAATTTCCGATGACCGCTGCATATTTTTTATCAGGAAAGGATTGTAGGGAGGAGACCCGACAATCGATTGTGCAAGGGGTGAGGTGAGGTGAATACTGATCCTGACTGTATCACCGTATCCTTTGGGCACGGTGGGATCTGTGTTATAAAAGCCACTGACACCGCCTCGATGAATCACGTTATTGTAGTTGTCAAAAACAATGATCACAGCTTTTGCCTGATCACGCTCGGTTCCATTTGACGCCACAGAAATATATGAATTCAAAAGGGAAGAACCGGTGGCAGTAGCTATCTGCCCCGGCAGGACTCCGTCAATCTGGAAACCAAATCCATTGTTATATCCGGCACCGGCCGCCCGAACACAGAAAGTGGGTTTTATATCCACTACCTTGTTCTGGGTATTGGTGACAATTTGAAAATGGTAATCAACCACAAGGTCATTCAGATCATAATCTCCTTTGCTCGGCCAAAGATCTTCAAAAGCAAGTGTTCCATAAACAGATCGGGATGGATAGTAGTTGTCAAATGCACGTGTCGGGTCCGACGGATAATTATCAAGATTGTCGGGAATCCCGTCAGCATCGGCATCTGCAGGTGGCGGAGTGCCGCCTATTCCTTCCGGGTTACAGTTCGAAACAGGAATGATATTGGTTGCAGCAGATATTTTTGTGAGTTTGGCACCATTGATAAAGTTTATGCTGCCTCCCATGTTTAAAGTCCCTGAGGGGGTTACCATTTCAATTGATCCGCTCACTTTATTTTGTCCATTTACAGACCCTTGATTGCTGATCTTGATCTCACTTCGGCCTCCTGTCCCCTGCACATCCTTATTCTGATCATAATCATAGGTGGATATCATGGAATTATTTTTAAGTAAAACCGTAGCTCCTGCATTGATTTGAAGGAGCGCGGTTTCCCTTAGGTAAGCGCCATTCAAGACAAGATTGCCATTGTTCAGGATCAGGGCATTGTGCACGATCATTTTACAATTATGATATAAAGTGCCGCCACTGTTCAGGTTGAAATTGCCTAAAACCTCAATGGCTCCATTGTTTGTTATACTGGTATTTAAATTGAAATTACCATTGATGACCAGGGAACCTGTTGTAACGAAAAGCGTCGCAGATGGAGTTACGCTCAGGCCATTCATGACCATCGATCCATAATTCTCTAAAGATCCGTTTGGGGAAAATGGTGAATTGATCACGAAATCACTGCCATAATTTATTATTCTCGGTGTGGTTCCGTTCATGGTCAATCCACCCAGCAAAATGTGTGAGTTGCTGAACAAGGTAAGCCTGGAGCCGTTTCCCATTACCAGGTTGTTATCCATTTGAAAGGTCCCTCCCTGTGTTACCGCAATATTGCATCCGGTTCCCATGTTGTTGATCATTTGGGGATGAAAGGTTCCACATACGTTGATGGATGCCCCGCTTGAACCAAAATTGATGATCCCGGTGAAAGTACCGGTCACGTACCAGGTTCCGTTGTTGATGGTGTAGGTCTGATTCCCTGAAAGGGTTTTTGATGGTGTTGCGCCGCTGCAATCCGGATCAGTTGTTAGGTTCAGGGAGTTTCTAAACAGTGTTTGGGTAAAGAGATAACTGATGTTCTCACTGACACCGACGCTGTCGAGCACTGAAAAACTGCTGCCGTCTTCTGCTTTCAGATAGATGGTTTTCAAGGTAGTGGGTATGCGCAGCGTATATTCAAAGGGGGATCCGTATCCGGCGGCTCCCCTGACCAAAAGGTTTCCCTGCTGATCAGGATATTTATCATAAACGGAAATCCGGCACAGGGATCCGATATTGGCCGTGAGCAATTCAATTCCGATTGTCAGGTTTATCAAACGGCTGGATTCCCAGTTAAAGCCGGCAGGAATTTTCAACTCATCCATGGAGGCCGGATCCTTTTCCGGTGTGGTTGTTTTGCGACAACTGCCTGAGATCATGATCATCAAACCAGCAACGCCAAGCAGAAAGATGGTTTTTTTCATGATCCGTTTTTATAAAGCATTACAAAGTTACTCATAATCCGAAAGAACTGTGAATGATATTAAAATTTTATACATGGCATGGATCTGAAGGATTTAGGAAAAATAAATTTGAGTCCATGGCAAATACTTCTTAAAATTTCCGACCTTTGAAAAAAACATACCATGAAAAAATTGTTTCCTTTTATGCTTATATCGCTGATGGCCGTTCAGATTACCTGTGCCCAGCAGAATGCCGGTCCGTACAGGGTAGTGAAGGAAATTCCTGTTGAAGGCAATGGTGGTTGGGATTACCTGACTGTTGATAAACCAACCCAGCGATTGTTTATCTCTCATGGAACCTGTGTGGAGGTACTGGACCTGAAAACGGAGAAACTCATCGGGCAGATACCCAACACACCCGGTGTTCATGGAATTGTTTGTGTCCCTGCATTAAACAAGGGGTTTATCACGGCAGGACGAATAGATTCTGTCATCGTGTTCGACCTGAAGACTTTGAAAGTGGTTGATAAAATTGCCACCGGGAAAAATCCGGACGCGATTATTTATGATGCTTTCACCAACCGGATCTTCACCTTCAACGGAAGGGGCAACTCGGTCACTGCCATCGATGCAAAAACGAACCTTGTCGCTGGCACATTATCCGTATCCGGCAAACCTGAAGCCGCTGTTTCAAACGGCAGTGGACAAATTTATTGCAACATCGAGGATAAATCGACGATCGTAAAGTTCGATGCAGTAACATTGAAAATAATAGCTGAATGGCCCCTTGAGCCCGGGAAAGAACCGTCAGGAATTGGCCTTGACATTAAAAACAACCGCCTGTTCTCGGCTTGCAGTGAATCGAATCAGATTGTCGTCATGAATGCAACCGACGGGAAGATTATTTCCATATTGCCCATGGGCGAAGGATGCGATGGGCTCATCTTCATTGGCGATGACCGCAACATCCTCGCATCCAATGGGGAAGGAACCCTTACGGTGGTACATCAGGATGGCCCTGACGACTATAAGGTCATCCAGACACTTTCCACCCGGAAGAGCGCACGCACCATCACTTTCGATGAAACAACAAGGCGGATTTACCTGCCATCGGCCGAAGTATCCATGGACAATGGCAAGCGCAAAGTCACCCCTGGCTCTTTCAGGATTTTAGTTGTTTCCAATTAATCCACCTTCATGATCGATTTGAGAAGCGATACGGTTACCCGCCCTTCCCGAGAGATGCTCGAAGCCATGTTATCGGCCCGGGTGGGCGATGATGTTTTTCAGGATGACCCTACGGCAATTGCCCTGGAAGATAAAGCAGCCAGGCTGTTCGGGAAAGAAGCAGCACTGTTTTGCCCTTCAGGGACCATGACCAACCAGATAGCCATCAATGTGTATACCAGACCGGGTGATGAAGTGATATGCCATCGGGATGCTCATGTTTATTATTATGAGGGCGGAGCCATGATGCGAAACTCCGGTGTTTCGGTGTGCCTGCTTGAGGGTGCTCGCGGACATGTCTCCCCGGAGGAAGTGTTCACCCATATCAACAATCCCGAAGATATTCACCGGCCCATAACATCCCTGGTTGAAGTGGAAAACACCATGAATAAACGTGGTGGCACAATTTACAGGTATGAAGACCTCGCTTCAATTTCGGAAATTTGCCAGAATCATGCACTAAAGTTTCACCTGGATGGGGCACGCCTTTTCAATGCACTGGCTGAAACCGGCGAACAACCTGAAAAATACGCGAAACTGTTCGATTCAGTATCGATATGCCTGTCAAAAGGCCTTGGAGCGCCCATTGGTTCATTATTGATCGGCGACAGGACATTTATCAAAAAGGCCCGAAGGGTGCGTAAAGCGTTAGGCGGGGCCATGCGGCAGGTGGGATATCTTGCTGCAGCCGGTATTTATGCACTGGACAACAACATTGACCGGCTGAAACAGGACAATGACCGGGCGCATTGCCTGGGCAAAACACTTGAGACCCTTCCTTTTATTGAATCCGTTATACCCGTTGAGTCCAATATTGTTATTTTCACCCTCAGGAAAAAAGATGGCGCCCGGGGATTCCTTAAAGCGTTAAAAGAAAACGATATACACGCGCTGCCAATCGATCCTCAAACCATCCGATTTGTCACACACCTCGATTTCACCGACTCCATGCTTATAAAAGTGGAATCCATGCTAAAAACGCTATCATTCTGACGACCTCTCCCCCGGCCCCTCCCCTTCAAGGGGAGGGGTGGGGTCATCTGATGCGCATCCCATCCCACCCCTGTGCCGTTATGGGAATGGATTTTCCATCGGGTGTGATCATCACTTTCCCCTCCGAAGGAGCAGTCATGTGTCCGATGATGCTGATCCCGGCTATATCCTTGATTTTCTCATAATCTTCCTGCTTCACGGTGAAAAGCAACTCGTAATCTTCCCCACCGCTCAGGGCGGCAACACTTGGGATGATCTTATATTCTTTGGCAAGTTCGCGGGTATGCTCATCCATGGGGATTTTACCCTCGAAAAGTTTGCATCCAACACCGGATTGTTTGCAGATATGCAGGATTTCCGAAGCCAGGCCGTCGGAAATATCGATCATGGATGTTGGACTGATCCCTGTCCCAATAAACAGATTGCGGATGTCAGTCCGTGCTTCGGGTCTTAGCTGCCGGCCGATCTGGTAATCGAATCCCGTCAGTTCCGGCTGCATGTTCGGGTCGACCTGAAATACCGACTTCTCCCGTTCAAGGACGAGCAAGCCAATATAGGCGCTTCCCAGGTCGCCTGTTACACAAAGCAGATCGCCTGACCTGGCGCCGCTGCGGTAGCAAACCTCCTCCTTTTTTGCCTCCCCGAGGATGGAAACAGAGATCATCAGCCCTTTTATATTGGAACTGGTATCGCCGCCCACCAGGTCGACCTTGTATTTTTCACATGCCATGATGACCCCCGTGTATAGTTCATCGAGCGCTTCTGCCGAAAAACGGCTGGAGACAGCCAGTGAAAATGTCATTTGTTTGGGAATGCCATTCATGGCTGCTATATCAGAGATGTTCACCACGGCAGCCTTGTAGCCGAGGTGTTTCAAAGGCATATAGGTCAGGTCAAAATGGATACCCTCCACCAACAGATCGGTTGAAAAAAGGATGACTTTGTCTCCCGCATCCATTACTGCAGCATCATCTCCAATCCCTTTCAATGTTTCAGGGTGATAATACTTTACATTCTTTGTCAACCGGTCGATCAGGCCAAATTCACCCAGTTCAGCCAGTGAAGTCAGCCCGGTCTTTGCCTCAGCGGTTTTTTTATCTTTTTTTTCGTACATATCAGATTACGATCATAAGTCACTATTCAGTAGCTTGCACTTTGCATACAGAACCTGAACTTTTATTGCGGGCACGGATTGACCTGTTCAGTGATGAGTGTTCCGTTATCCATCACCCTGATTCGCCAGCAATTTCCTCCCGGCGATCTGAGAATGACCCCTTTGGAAGGATCGGTAATATAAACGTCATGATCTGCCACCCTGGTTTCTGCATTCAGTTTCAGCAGGTTTCTGTCAAATTCGCCATATATCAGGGGTGCGATGGTGCTGTCATTAGCAATATATAACTTATTGTTACCCATTTCTTTAGACCCTGCATAATAGCCAAGAAAAACATTTCCTGATCCTGTCTTGTTGTTAAGTCCGGCTCTCCGGCCGATATAAGTATTGCTGCTACCTGTAATATTGGAACCACCGGAGGAGACTCCTAAAAAAGTATTTTCTGTTCCCGAAGTATTATTAAAGCCGGAAGTAGTGCCGATAAAAATATTTTTTTGCCCCATGGTATTTCGCAAACCTGCACAATAACCGATGAAAACGTTATTAACCCCGACCGAATCAAGCATGCCGGTTCCATAACCTATAAATGTATTGCACCAGCCTGTTTTGTTATGTGACCCTGCATCTGCGCCAATATAGGTATTGCACTGGCCTGCAGAGTCCCATCGTCCGGCCCAGGCACCAACGAATACGTTTTCCCAGCCCAGGATGTCATTCTCACCGGCACGGGTCCCGATGAAAGTATTCCGGCTCGCACGGGTCATGCTTCCGGCGCTATGGCCAACAAACGTGTTTTCAATGGTGCGGGCATTGGCGGTATCATTCATCCCGGTGCTGTCGCCGATCATCACATGGAAACCGTTATTGATGAATTCCAGCCGGATGCTGTCAAACCGGAAGTGTTCCTGGGCAACAAGCTGCAATGCACAGCATTGTGCAAAAGCAATGGCAAACAGTAACTTTTTCATAAAACATGAAGGTTAGGTAATCTTCTCAGGGTGGGGCAAACACCTCATCCTGGCAGATACCCACAAAGTTATATAGAAAAACCAGGAAAGCAAGAGAATGTCTGGCTCGGTCACACTCGAAGGGTTCTATTGATTACCTTTGGATGACTTACCGGGCCAATTATTCATACTATCAATATGAATCCTCGATTCTATACAAAACAACTTATGCAAAAAAATACAAAATTTAACAATGCCCTCTTTGGAATGTTTTTTTTGGTATTCCTCCCCGGCTGTACAACTTATTATTGTACCACCGCCAGCATGAATAAACAACTTGCAAAGATTGATACCAACAGCATTCATGAAGTTTATGATTTCAGGTTAGGGGCCATTGGCGTTATTTCAGGACGGAGAACATAAAATCGTTTATTTTGACACCATGTTTATGAAGGACAGTTTACTTTACGGCAACAAATCCCACTTCATCAATATTCCGATAAAACCATTTCACCTGGGGATATCGCTAAACTTAAGATCCAGGAATAATATCACGTGCATAGCAATCTGTCATCAACCCGGTATGATTCATTGAGGTTTCCTCCACCGGAATTTTGTGTACATTTAGAACATCTATAAAACAAAGATGGTTAAAAAATCACTGGAGCATTTAAAGATCGATTCCTTAAATGACATGCAGCTGGCTGCCATGGAGGCAGCAAAGAAATCAAAAGACCTTGTGATCCTTTCCCCCACGGGATCAGGGAAAACACTGGCATTCCTTTTGCCAATACTAAAAAGTCTGATCACCGACAAGTACGGTGTACAGGCATTGATACTGGTCCCTTCGCGCGAATTGGCCTTGCAGATTGAACAGGTTTTCAAGCAAATGAATACCGGGTTCAAGGTGAACTGCTTCTATGGAGGACATGCAACCAAAACCGAAAGGAATAACCTGATACAACTCCCTGCTGTTGTCATCGGAACACCGGGCAGAATTTCCTTTCATATCCGGCATGGCCATTTTGATGCCGGAACGATCCACTTCCTGGTCCTTGACGAATTTGACAAATCCCTGGAATTCGGGTTTAAAGAGGATATGTCGTTCATCATTTCCCAAGTGAAAAAGTTACAGAAGCGCATTTTGACTTCAGCAACGCGGATGGAGGAGATTCCCGGGTTTACGGGAATCAAAAATCCCATGGAACTTAATTTTTTAAACAGCCCCTCTCCAACCACGGCAGGGTTAAAATTAAAGTACCTCCGGGCAGAAGATGCCGATAAATTGCAGATCCTGTTTGCCCTGATCTGTAAGTTGCAAAATAAACTAGCGCTGGTTTTCTGCAATCACAGGGAAGCCGTTGAGCGCATCAGTATCCTGTTGTCGGAAAAAGGATTGGCCCATGGCATTTTTCATGGCGGACTGGGGCAGGAGGAGCGGGAGCGTGCGCTGATCAAGTTCAGGAACGGAACCCATCCTGTGCTGGTAACCACCGACCTTGCTTCCCGAGGGCTCGACATTTCCGAAATAGAGGCGATCATACACTACCAGTTGCCCGGTTCGCGTGATATTTTCACCCACAGGAACGGGAGAACTGCCAGGATGAATGCACCCGGAACCTCCTATTTGCTGCTGTCTGCCAGGGATCACCTGCCTCCCTTTATCCATGAAACCCCGGAAACCGAATCATTGCCGGGAAAAATCATCTTACCCGGAAAATCCCGGTGGCGTACCCTGTACATCGCCGCCGGTAAAAAGGAAAAGATCAACAAAATGGACATTGTTGGCATGTTGCTGCAAAAAGGGAAGCTTGAAAAAGAGGACCTGGGACTCATTGAAGTACTCGATCATGCTTCCTTTGCTGCCGTGAACAGTAAAAAAATTGAAAAGGTCGTTGAACTGATCAAAAATGAAAAGGTCAAGAACAAAAAAGTCAGGATGGAGATATCCAATGAATAGGATAATTCAGTGAAACAGCAGCCCCATTAATTGTTATATGCCAATTAATGGGGCTGAATACGATTGAACGACTCCTGATCGGGTTGATTATCTTGTTTTAATCAGTTTGGAGGTTAAAACATTGTCACCGGCAACCACTTTGATAAAATAGATCCCGGCCGGGTTGTCTGACAATGAAAATTCGTGTCCTGTCTCTCCTGAAAGTGTTTCCGACAGGACAATCTCTCCACGCAACCCATAAATTACTACCCTGATCATTTCCGTTTGAAGCTTGCCGGTCAGTTCCATTTTGAATTTCCCGTTTGTGGGATTGGGATAAACCCTGATGTTTGGTTTTTCAACAACGATGGGATTTTCCTCTCCAGCGGTCTCGGCGGTGATCAAAGTCGCAGCTTTTACACCGCAGAAAGGACCACTGGGCGAAATGGTGCCATGCATGTGACTACCCGCCTTGGCCCAGGTGCCCGGTAGGTAATCGATGCTTATCCCGGCTATCAGATTAACATTGCCTCCATTTTCGACAATAAACGTCGTTCCGGTGCCGGCAACCGTGATGGTTTGGGTTGCATCAAAGCAGGTTGATTGTCCATTGATGACCGTTTCATTCTGGACAGCCCTCATTGCCGGAGGGCCGGTGAGAATCAGACAGGTATCCTGGGTGGTTGTTATACCATTCAGCACATGAACCCCCGGTACTGATTTTGAAACATAACCCGCCTTGCTGAATTCTACATTATAGGTTCCGATCGGAATATCCGCAAACTGGTAAAACCCACTTGCGTTGGATGTCGTCGTATTTGCCCCTGCAGTGACCGTAACCCCCTGAAGGATCGCAGCGTCGGTGCAATGTGTCACAACACCCTGGATCGTTCCATACCCAGGCACCCCGGTGAGTGAAATGTCATCGATTTGCCAGGTGCCGATATCCCAGGAATTGCCGTTTACGGCGAAAGCAAACTGGAATGTCGCTGAACCGACATCGGGTGTAGTAATTGACAGTGTCTTTGTTTCAGGTCCCACCAATCCGGTTTGAGCAATTGACCAGACAGAACTCCAGGTATTCCCACCATTGCTTGTGGTCCATATCTCACAGGATGTACCAGGACTATAAGCGTCAATATATTGCTTAAACGACAGGTTAAGAGAGATCTGCCCCGTTGTATTGATAACAGGGGAAGTCATAAAAGACCTGCCGCCGGAGAAATAGGGATTATTGGAGACAAACATGAGTTGCGGAAATTCCCCACCGGCATAGTTGTTTAAATCAACGATCCAGTTTGTTGGCCCTCCGTAATTTTGCACTTGCCAGCACTGTGGTGTGAATCCGATGAACTGGCCGGTGAAATCTTCTGCATAGGGCAGAGAAATTGCCGGACAGGGCAGGAAAAAATTATAAGGACCCGCCCAATTACTTGTTTTTCCTCCTCCGCAATCACCCTGGACATAATAACTGTAGGAATGGCCTATTGTTAACCCTGATAAATGATAAGGATTCGAAGTTGTACCGGTGATCATGGTCCCTGTCCCTTTAGCAAACCCTGCCAGCCCCCATTCGATGTTCCACTTGGTGGCATTGGATGTCCAGGAAAGGTCGGCAGAAGTGGAGGTGATATTGGTTGCATTGAGTACAGTCGGTGTCAGGCAAGTATTACAGGTTAATTTTATCCAGTAACGGTTAAGTGAATCACATGCCACCTGCTCTGCATATTGAGGTGCTACATTTACGAAATAAACTCCTGGTCCATTCAGCCGTGCAACGATCGAAGTACTGTTTCCAGGCCAATTAGTAGTAGAATTATAAAAAATGGCTGTTGAACAAGGCGCGGAAGCGATGCCCATGAAGCAGGAGAATTCTGCATTTCCTGTAAGCGTCACATCGTTGGTCTCCGTAAGCGTGAATGTATACCAGTCGGAATCACGGTGCGTCCTGTGCAACCAGGCAGTACCGCATACAGTTTCACCGCAGCTGATGTTACCGGTTTGAGGGGGTACCATTTCGCATCCGTTGTTGGTGGCAGTGCCGCAAACTTCCCCCTCCGCTGTGGCGCCCGCCGGACAGTTAAAGTAATGGGTGCGGAAAGTCTTCTTAACCCAGGCGCTGGCATCCGAGGAGCTGCAGTAGGTTCGGATATATACATCATATTCTGTACCCGGAGCAAGGTTTGAAAAAGAATAAAAAGGCGTTGAGGTGATGTGGACAGTGTCACCGTATCCTTGCGCAAATCCAGCGGGTCCCCATTCAAGGGTCCATTCGTGATTGGTTGAAACAGTAGATGGAGTCCATGAGAGGTTAGCTGTTGTCGTCGTAAGCGTAGAATTGGTAACGGTCAGGTTGGTTGGAGGGAAACAAGTGTAAATATTCACAAATACCGGTCCGATCAGTACAGATTCCCCATTTTCATATTGGGCAGAGACCTGGTATTCATACGTTCCTTTGGGAAGCGCAAGATCATCAAAGGAGAGGCTAGGAATATTATCGGCGATCTTGCCATAATTGCGGTAAACATTGTATCCGGTCATGGTGGCCATGGGGGCAGAAGGAGCCGTATTTACCAGTTTTGGCAATACATTTGCCGTCATGGCAACTTCAGAGGAGGGTTTTGTGGCAGCAGCCTGATCAAATTGAATGATCCGGGGTTTCACCGATGCCGGTACCGGATTGGGTATGGTGGTTTCCAGAGATGTGCTTTGAACCAAAGGGATCAATTGTTGCGGAGCCAACGGCACCGGGCTTTCGGAAACAAATCCCTGCAGTGTCCAGTTAAAATCCCAGCCCCATGCCTCTTTTACGGAGAACCAGCCATACCCGGCATTAATCATATCACCTTTTCCGGGGAAAACCGGGCCGGGTCCTATTCCAGCGGGGTACCCGTCTACGGTTTCAACGATTTCATAACCAAACCACAATTCCTGGGTGCCATCAATCAGGATTGGCGTGGTAAGTGCCACATCATTCCACCCGCCTACAATCGGATCGGTAACAACCTGAGACAAAAGCAAAGTTGATGCATCGTTTCCTTTCCAGACTTTCAATGTGTATGCTGCGTTTGCATCAGCAGGAACGAAACGGATCTTTTTCAGGTAGGTTCCGTCATACGGTGCAATATCTGCAACCGGCCACCTGGAGGCAACGCTAAAGGTTGCGGGAGCGTTATAACCAAGCCCGCCGTATATGGTTCCCGGATCCCAATGAATATATTGATCTGCAACTGACCCGGGGGCCAGCCAGGTTAAATGAACATTGTTCTGATTTGTACCTGTGACATTTGCCTGCAGGCTAACCGGTGGTGCATAATAGGGGTTCACGCAGAAATCCTGGGTGGTGACATTTCCCTGGGAGATAATTACGGAGGAAACAGTCTGGCTTGCATCATGATAGATGGCCGAAATATCATAGGTTCCAACCGGTAAAATAAAATGGTAATACCCCGAAGCATCAGTAGTGGTGGAGGTAGCGCCGTTTGTGACTGTCGCACCCAAAATTGGAACATTGCAGATTGGCAATTCAGCAACATGCCCTTCAAGGGTCCCGACGGCAGGGTCTATGCTGAATTGCACCTGGGCAATGTCCCAAAAAGGATCGTAATTGGCAACCGGTGGTGATGCGGGATCGGGATTGTTATTGTCATCGTAAGCAATCAATCCGCGCGGTGCGCCTGAATAAAATGAGCCCCATTGAGCTGTACAATCATACCCGGATGCATTTTCATCCACTGCTACCACAACATTGTCTCCTGAATAATAAAAAGGAGTTGGTAAAGTAATTTCAAGCCAATTTCCACCAACGGGAACAGGAATTATTCCCGAGAAGACCTGGGTCATTGAACTGACCGGCACCCAATCCGTTGAGTTTGCAAACTCCGTCTTAGTAGTATTTCCAAGGTAAACAATCCAGTCGTTCCAGTTTGAAAACTGTGAACCGTTTCCTGAATAGAAGAACCTGATCTTGGAGATAAGCCCTGGTGAACCTCCGCCGGAAGTTATTTCACTTCCGAGATAGAGTTGCTGACTGTAGTTGTAATTGTAACAAGAGTAGATTGGAAAAAAATCTGTAGTCGCATCCCCGGATCCGATCTGAACAGTCACGTCGGCAGTGGAACCAAACTCATAAGCGCCCATATCGATTGAAGGACCAAAAACCCTGGGTTTCCCGTCAAGGTCAAACGGTTGAGCATTAAAAATATAGTCGCCCGCATTGATACATGGACTTCCTGCTGATAACCTGAAATTACCCAATACCGGACCGACGAAACTCGGGTCTGACGAAATATTCCCTGCGCCTGCCGGCAAGGGATCGGTACAGCAATAAACATATGAATTCCCGCTATAATTGGAGGGGTTGCCAAGAATGTCGGTATTCCCCCATATGATGCAATTCCGGAACTCCCCGCCTAATATTATTTCACTAACTCCCCCATAATTCAAAGCGGTGTTTCTGGTAATTGTGCATCCGGTAATGAGCGTGCTGTGGTTTGTAGTATCAGCCCAGTCGCATTGAACACCCCCTCCGCCAACCGGTGAATTTGGAGCGCTGTTATTCGTAATCAGACAATTCTCCAGTTTGCCGGAATGGTAAAGGTTCACACCGCCACCGCCACCATTGAAGCCGTTATCATTTGTATTCGTGTTACCGGTAATGATGCAATTGACAATTGTTGCATCCGGGCTGCAATCACCCATAAAGACGCCTCCGCCAAAACTATTTGAAGTATTGTTTTGAATGGTGCAATTCATCACTTTCGCACTTGAAAAAGAACCGTAAAGTGTCAATCCCCCGCCAAAACCAGATGACTGGTTATTTTGAATGATGCAGTGGAGGATTTGAGGTGATGAATCCAATATAAAAATCCCGCCTCCGCCATCTGTCTCTCCGGGCACCCATGGCACCGTGGAATTTCCATGCTGGATTGTAAACCCGATAACCTGACAGGACGAATTTTCATAGTTATTGATGCTTATAACGCGTCCGCTATTGCTTCCGTCAATGATGGTACTTGCAATAAATGCAGCATTACCGGTTGTGAAGTAATTGGAACAGAGGATTATGCTTCTTCCATTCATACTGAGCTGCTCATAATAAGTGCCCGGATCAACCATTACGATATCTCCGTCTGCAGATGCATTGATACCTTCCTGAATCGTGCTGTAGTTTGCAGGGACATGCAGGATCGCACCTATCCCGTTAAAAGGAAGGATAACAATTAAAAAAAGAATTGTTAATACGTGAATTTTTTTCATTGTTGGTTTTTTTGGGAATCAGTTGGTGAATCAACAGATAGGATCAGTATATAATGGAAACAAATTCATGATCAGGTGAATTTTTATGATCGTCTTGTTACTTAATTAACAATTATTAATTTAGATTAATTAAACAAATCTACGATAAAAACTTGACATTTACACAATGTTAACATTTTTTAACACTGGCTTTGGGAAGGGTTAAACAGGAGGAACTATACAAATATAATGACCTTTCTCCAATATTGAAGAAAAATAAAAATCCATCAGCATGGAAGCCCATCTGACGATTACAAAATATGATTGCACAACGCGGAAAATCAATCCCGGGGAGGGATGGCTGGTTATTTCTTAGCTTTCTTTTCTTTTTTTTCCAGCCTTTTCTCCTTCAGCGTTTTTGTCGGCTCTTTCTTGACCTCTTTTTTTTGATCTTGTCCTTTTGACATAACTTTTGGTATTAGGGTTTATGCGGTTGGTCTGTCGTTCTAAAAAGGCATTCCATCATCCCCTGGCATCTCATAGTAGCCGGGAAGCGGCTCCTGTTCAGGTGGAATGGCCTGGCCGGTGCTTTTTTTAACGATCTTCCAGGCTTTGGCTTCGGTATACCACCGGTTGTTGAATTCGCGGCTCTCAAGATCAAAGGACACTTCGGCGTCTTCTCCGTCCGACAGTTTAAACTGATCGATTTTATCTCCCCAGAGTGAAAAACATATTTTCCGGGGTATTTGTGCATTGGTTTCAAGAATGAATTCCTGCTTTTTCCATGTTCCGTTCTTCCCTTCGCCCGATTGAAGCGGCAATATTTTAATGACTTTACCTGTTATTTCCATGGTAATCAATTACTTTATTATTGATGCGGAGAATGAATTTTTCCGAACTAAATTAAAACAATTTGACATACGAAAACCGTTTGTTGAAAATTTCGGGATGACAGTATCTTTTATGTTTTCTGCCTACCTTTGCGAATCAAACTGATCTATGGATTTTCTTGAATTGGTTCAGCACCGGCAAAGTGTTCGCGCCTATGATCCGAACCGGGCCATTGAACCTGAAAAGCTGGAGCGCTGCATTGAAGCAGTACGGCTTTCTCCCTCAGCCTGTAATGCACAGCCATGGAAACTTGTGGTCGTTGATGATCCGGTTTTAAAGGACAAGGTAGCCCAGGCGGCTGCATCCAGGTTGCTGGGTTTTAATCATTTTACGCGCCAGGCTCCCATTCTTGTCGCAGTGGTTCGTGAAGAGGCAAATCTTACATTGAAAATCGGCACCCTGCTTAAAGACAAGCCTTATCCCTTGCTGGATATAGGAATCGCTGTTGCTCATTTCTGTCTCCAGGGCGCCGCCGAGGGTCTTGGCACCTGCATCATGGGTTGGTTTGACGAAACCAAAGTGAAGCAGTTATTGAAAATTCCAAAGAACAAACGCATTGAACTGATTATTGCAATCGGTTATCCGGCAAAGGAACAGATCAGGATTAAAACCAGGAAAACAACTGCTGAAATTTGCTCATTCAATAAATATTAAAGAAAAACCTCTACCAAACCCTGTATCGTTAAAAATTATGAAACGGGCCATTTTTTCTTTACCTATTCTTTTTCTGTTCATGTTTTCTGGTTGCGTGAACCACAATATCAATGCCGCTAAAAAAGAAGGACCTGCCAATGGTTATAGCAGTTGTTTCCCAACTGAAAACGCCTCCGTCCAGATTGAAACTGTCACACGATCGGTAAAGAAAGTTTACAGTGTCTCATCCTATACGACCTACCAGTTCAAACGGGATGCACATATCACCGGTTACCATCTTCAACAGGGGAACTACAAAAAGGCATCCTGGGGTGTGGTTTCCACAAACGAAACGGTATTTGGTTCGGCTACGATCATTGGCAATGCTGATTCCAGGGTTGCGCTGCTCACTTGTGCTCACATCGTTATATCCCCCGATACACTGATCAGTTATTTTGAACCAACGGATGGAGATCCTTCGCGATACATACAAAGCATTTCGATCAAGGAAAAGCAGGAAAACTGGGTGAAAGAAATTTCTTCCTGCGGCACTTTCAGGGTGCTTGCATCCGACGTTTCATCCGATATCGCCATCCTTGGAAAAAATTGTGAAAGCCTGACCGATACGGTGATCCCATTCCCTTATCTGACCGGCCATGCCAGAAATCTGGCTTGGGGGAGCTTTGTGTATGTTTTTGGCTATCCGTTGGGCAGCCAGGCAGTTACAACAGGGATCGTCAGCCTTGCCCCCAAAAGGCCGATGGGCGAATTCTCCATCGATGCCCTGTTAAACAAAGGCTACAGCGGTGGGATCATTCTTGCAATCAGGAGCGGGATGTCGAATTTCGAACTGACAGGGATGGTTAAAACTGTTAATTCAACCAGGGAAGAGTTTCTCAAACCGTCATCCGACCAGCAGCGTTCACCCGATTGGCTGCCCTATACCGGGGAGCTCTTTGTCGGCAGGAGCGACAACATCCAGTATGGTTTGAATGCAGTCGTGCCCATTGAATCGATCATTGGTTTCTATAAAAAAAACCGAGAGGAGCTGATCTCTGCCGGTTACAACCTTGATAACTTTTTCCGGTACGAACAACCCTGAGGGAATTTTGGATTTACAAATTGCGATATAGGAATTGCAGCGTAGTCAAACTCCCGTCTGCTCATCCGTTTGTCTGTTCGTCACTTTTTTTCTAAACAGGCATTCCAATACCTAAATTATTGTATCTTTGTCAGTCAATTTGTCGCAACAGTTGAAGTGGCACGAAAAATGATTAGATTTGTTCTAAATTATTGATTCATGGAATCTGAAGCAAACAATATACTGGAAGAGGTTACCCAAGGGGATTACAAGTACGGGTTTGTTACGGATATTGAAACGGAATATGCACCAGTCGGGCTTTCCGAAGATACCATCCGCTATATCTCCACGAAAAAAAACGAACCCGGGTTCATGCTGGAATTCCGGTTGAAGGCATACCGCCACTGGCTGACCATGGTGCAACCCAAATGGGCCCACCTGAACATCGACCCGATCAATTTCCAGGAAATCATCTTTTATGCCGCACCAAAGAAAAAAAAGGAACTGACAAGTATCGATGAGGTTGACCCTGAATTACTTGCCACTTTCAACAAACTTGGCATCTCCCTTGATGAACAGAAAAAACTGGCCGGTGTGGCCGGTGTGGCTGTCGACGCTGTAATCGATAGTGTTTCGGTGAAGACTACGTTCTCCGAGACCCTTTCAAAGCACGGGATCATTTTTTGTTCCTTCAGCGAAGCGGTGCAAAACCATCCCGAACTGGTGAAGCAATATATGGGTTCGGTGGTTCCATACACAGATAACTATTTCGCAGCACTCAATTCAGCCGTTTTCAGCGACGGGTCTTTCTGTTTCATCCCGAAAGGAGTCCGATGCCCAATGGAACTGTCTACCTACTTCCGTATCAATGCTGCCAACACCGGGCAGTTTGAACGTACGCTCATTGTGGCAGAGGAAGGCGCCTATGTGAGTTATATGGAAGGCTGCACAGCGCCACAACGCGATGAAAACCAGCTTCATGCCGCCATCGTTGAAATCATTGCCATGAAAGATGCCGAAGTCAAATATTCAACGGTGCAAAACTGGTATCCCGGCGATAAAAACGGGCTTGGCGGGATTTACAATTTTGTAACGAAACGGGGCATCTGCAAGGGAAACAATTCAAAGATCAGCTGGACACAGGTTGAAACCGGTTCGTCCATAACCTGGAAATATCCAAGCTGCATCTTATTGGGCGATCATTCGGTAGGGGAATTCTATTCGGTTGCCGTAACAAACAATTATCAGCAGGCCGATACAGGAACAAAAATGATGCACCTGGGGAAAAACACGCGGAGTACCATCATTTCCAAAGGAATTTCAGCCGGAAAGAGCAATAATTCTTACCGCGGACTGGTTAGAATTTCAAAGAATGCCATTAATTCCAGAAATTACAGCCAGTGCGATTCACTGCTGCTGGGCGCCAAATGCGGTGCGCACACCTGGCCTTACATCCAGGTTGACAATAAATCCTCCATCGTGGAGCATGAAGCAACTACTTCTAAAATTTCGGAAGACCAGCTCTTTTATTGCCAGCAACGTGGAATTTCGGCAGAAAGCGCCATCGGACTGATCGTCAACGGTTATGCAAAAGAGGTATTGAAACAGCTTCCGATGGAGTTCGCTATGGAAGCGCAGAAATTGCTGTCAATCAGTTTGGAAGGAAGTGTCGGCTGACCTCACCCCTTCCACTCCTACTCATAAGGGAGAGGGGGACGGGGGAAGAGGCATTATTTTGAAATTTGAATTTATAATATATGTTATTACAAATTAAAAACTTACACGCCGGCATCCACGGCAAGGAAATTCTCAGGGGAGTGAACCTTGATGTAGACAAAGGGGAAATACATGCCATCATGGGGCCGAATGGAACCGGGAAAAGCACTTTGGCATCAGTGATTGCCGGCCGCGAGGTATTTGATGTTACCGCCGGGGAGATTCTTTACAAAGGCAAGGATCTGAAGAAACTCTCCATTGAGGACCGCGCCCGTGAAGGGATCTTTCTTGGCTTCCAGTACCCGGTGGAAATTCCGGGGGTGAGCATCACCAATTTTATGCGTACTGCCGTGAATGAGGTACGTAAGTTCAAAGGACTAGACCCGTTGCCGGGAGGTGAATTCCTCCGTTTGATGGAGGAAAAGAAAAGACTGGTTGAGATTACTTCCAACCTCACAAACCGATCGGTCAACGAAGGATTCTCAGGGGGAGAAAAGAAAAAGAACGAAATTTTTCAAATGGCGATGCTCGAGCCCATGCTCGCCATTCTCGATGAAACTGATTCCGGGCTCGACATCGATGCCTTGCGCATCGTTGCCAATGGCGTGAACAAGCTGCGCCGCCCCGACAATGCCTTCGTCGTGATCACCCATTACCAGCGGCTGCTCGACTATATTGTTCCGGATTTTGTACATGTGTTGTTCGAGGGCAGGATCGTTAAATCTGGCGGGAAGGAACTGGCGCTCGAACTGGAAGAAAAAGGTTATGACTGGATAAAAAAAGAACAAAAGTAGCACATCTCTCCCCCTCTCCCCAAGTGACGGAGAAGGACCGGGAGGTGCAGGTAAAATCATATCAATGCAAACCGAATCTAAAGAACCTGTTACCCAAAAACGGTTTATCGACCTTTTCGAAAAAAACCGTGCATTTCTTTCAGCCAATGACACTCCCGGTCTCAATGTGACCCGGGTAAAGGCCATGGCTTCCTTTGCAAAACTGGGGTTCCCGGATACCAGCATGGAGTCATGGCGGCTGACCAGTTTAGAAGAGAGTTTTGAGCGCGGCTATGATTACCATCTTCAACCGATGGAAGAGGTTGATGTTCAAAAGGTATTCCGATGCAATATTCCACACCTGGATACTGCCGTGATCGGGCAGTTGAATGGCTGGTATGTTTCAAAGGATGTCCCGTTGATGGAACTTGGAAATGGAATCATCATGGGCAGCCTGGCTGAAGCCAGGAAGAAATACCCGCAATTAATTGAAAAGTATTTCGGCACCATTGCCGATGACACCAACGATGGTTTCACCGCGCTGAACACGGCTTTTACCCAGGACGGTGTGTTCATTTACGTGCCCGACAACGTGAAAAGTCCCAAGCCCGTGCAGCTGATCAATGTCATTCACCATGATGAAAATCTTTTCCTGCAGTCACGCAACCTCATCATTGTGGGTTCCAATGCCATGCTTTCCCTGGTACATTGTGACGATTCATACAACCACCAGGCCAGTTTTTCGAATGTTGTCACAGAGGTTCATTTGGGCGAACATGGCGCGATGGATCATTACAAACTTCAGAACCTCAACAACAACAGTACGCTGATCAGTTCGGTATTTTTCAGGATGGCAGCATCGGCCAGCCTCGATTCTCACTACCTCTCCCTGAATGGCGGGCTGCTCCGGAACAACATCAGGGTGCTTTTCAATGGACCAAATGGAAATGCCAGTATTTACGGCCTTTATCTCATGGACCGCAAACAACATGTCGACAACAACTTGTTTATTGACCATGCCTATCCCGGATGTACAAGCAGTGAGACATTCAAGGGAATTCTTGATGAACATGCCCGGGCCATCTTCAACGGCCATGTGCTTGTTCGCCGTGATGCCGCAAAAACCGATGCCCGCCAGAGCAATAAAAACATTTTGCTCACCGATACGGCAAGGGTTAACTCAAAACCTTTCCTGGAAATTTATAATGACGACGTTAAATGCTCCCACGGTTCCACCACCGGGCAACTTGACCAGGAATCAATGTTCTATCTGCGTCAGCGTGGCATTGGGGAGGAAACTGCCCGCATGCTGCTGATGTTTGCTTTTGCCGACGAGATCGTTGCCAGGATTGCCATCCCGCAATTGCGCCAGCGCATTGAAGACATGGTTAAGAAACGGCTTCAGGGTGAACTACAGATCTGTGAACAGTGTGTGCTGCATTGCAGTACCCCGGAACACCCGATAGAGTTTCAGATTGACCTGGGGAAAATCTGAAGAATTTATGATTCACGTTTTTATAGCGAACCATCTTTTTGAAAAACTCATGCCTTTTTTCTTTGCGTGCATTGCGAAAAACCTGCGGTTCTTTGCGGTTAAAACTTAACATTGAGCTCTGAGATCAATGAGTATTTTGAAAGCAGATTCAATAACTGACAGTTTCTGACATGAATTCCCCTGATTCGATTTATAAACAGCGTATAGCGGATTACTCAACCGGGATTGCCCGTTTGAGGAAGCCTCTCCTGTGGATCCCCTGGCTCAGGCTATTGCTCTTCATCCTGACAGGTTTATCCATTTTTTATGCCGTCAGGTTTCCTGGTATTCGTTTTATCGCCGGTTCGGTCTTTTGTTTTTCAGGATACCTGCTCGCAGGATGGTACGACAGCCATTTGAAAAAGGGGATCAAACGGTTTGATTATCTGATTCATATCAATCAACAGGAGCTCGAAATGCTGGATGGCGATTATTCAGGTTTTGACCCGGGCAATGAATTTGTAAACCAAGACCATCCCTATACCCACGACCTGGATATTTTTGGCACAGGTTCATTGTTTCAGTATGTAAACCGGGCATCGACCATTTTCGGCAAGGAGAGGCTTGCTCATTATTTCAGCAGTGCGATCAGTTACAGAGATGAAATTCATGCACGTCAGCAGGCGATCTCAGAACTCTCGGAGAACATTGAGTTCCGGCAGCAGCTCCAGCTTATTTTTGTCGGCCGGGAAACATCACTTGGCGATTTGGCGGCACTTGACGGATGGCTGAAAGGGAATGAAGGCATGCAATGGATGCAGCCGGTGAGATTTTCCTCCTTCATCCTCCCGGCGCTTACGATGGGGCTCATCATCCTGTCTGCAACCGGATCCCTGCCTTACCAGGTTCCGGTAATAATGGTATTGCTGCAATTGATGATTGTTTTTTTGTACGGACGAAAGACCCAATCGGTTCATCAGGCAATTACCTCCCAGGTTGATATTTTGCGAAAATATGCCCTGGCGCTCTCTTTGATCGAAGAGGCTCATTTTAAGGCTGACTACAATATCAAACTGCAAAACAACCTCAGAAACGGAGTGAAGGAGATGCCCGGGCGGGTCATCAGGCGGCTTTCACGGCTATTAAACCTGATGGATTCAAACCTCAACCTCCTGGTATCGGTGATCCTGAACGGGCTCTTCATGTTCAACATTCACATGCTCCTCGCCGTGGAGCGGTGGCGGTCGGCCTATGGCGGCCAGGTTCCGGAATGGTTCAGGGTCCTTGCCGAGCTGGATGCGCTGGCGAGCCTTGGAAACTTTGCTTTCAATAATCCCAGGTACACTTACCCTGAACCGGCCACGGATCGTTTCTGTTTTGTAACTGAAAAAATAGGCCATCCGCTGATTCCCTGGGAGGCCTGTGTAACCAATGATATCGAAATCTTGGGCTGGAACCAGTTCCGCATCATCACCGGGGCCAACATGTCAGGCAAGAGCACCTTCCTGCGTACGGTTGGCGTCAATTTATTGCTGGCCATGATGGGTGCACCGGTTTTTGCTTCCAGGCTGGTCTTTTACCCCATCGAAATCCACAGCAGCATCCGCACGAATGATTCGCTTGCAAAACGGGAATCCTATTTTTACGCAGAACTCCGGCGGTTGAAAGAGATCATCACCGAACTTGAAAGCGGCCGCGAGAAACTGATCCTGCTGGATGAGATCCTGAAGGGGACCAACTCATCGGACAAGCAAACAGGATCGATCGCATTGATCAGGCAACTGATGAAATACAAACTGGCAGGATTGTTTGCCACCCATGATCTTGCCCTGGGAGAACTGATCAACCATTATCCTGATAATATCCAGAACCTCTGTTTTGAGATCCAGATTACCGGCGACCGGATGGAAATCGACTACAAACTTTCACCGGGCGTTTGCCGTAACCTCAACGCCTCTTTCCTGATGAAAAACATGGGGATCATCCTTGAAAATGACCCCCATGTTTGAATAATACAGCCTTTTAATTCTGCGTTGAGGAGGAAATTTGAGCGTTATTTTTTACCAACCAGCTCAGGCTTCCCAAAACCAATTTTTTCAAGCGGTTCCAGTTGTGTTTTTGCATCTCCGGCAATGACATAATACATCTTCGACGGGTCGATGTATTTCTTTGCCAGGGCCTTGAGCTGATCAATGGTCATGTTTTGGACGATCGACTGTTCTGCTTTCACATAATCAACCGGCAATGAATACATGCTGATATCGCTGAGCATTCCGATTTTCGCGCCCAGTGTTTCAAACTGCCGGGCATACCCTTTGATGAGGGAGTTGCGGGTAAAATCGAGGTCTTCTGCCTTGAATTCCGGTCCGTATTTAGCCATCAGGTCTTTGAAAATTTCAACCGATTCTTCCGTCGCCGATGAGCGTACATTTGCACTGGCCATGAAGTTTCCGGCGATAATTCCACCGGAGAAACCGGTGCGGGCTCCATAGGTAAACCCTTTTTCTTCACGCAATACCAGATTTACGTTCCCGTTGAACGATCCTCCCAGTTTGAAATTCATCACTGTGGCAGGGAAATAGTCTTTATCCTTTCTGGCCATTCCCAGGCATCCGATGTTGATAACCGATTGCTTGGCCCCCGGGACATCCACAAAGTAAATTTTTGATTGCTGCAAAGGGGCAGGCAACGCATAGGACGGGAAGGCAACCGCTTTTGCCTTCCATGCTGCTGCAAGCGGTTGCAGGGAGGCAGCCACCTTGTCCCTGGTGATGCTTCCGGCAACCAGGAATGAAGCCACGGATGGTGAAAATGTCGTCTTGTAAAACGCTTTCAGGTCATCAAGTGTAATCGCAGCAATGGATTCCTCGGTTCCCATGCGGTCGGTGGAAAAAATGTGGTCTTTGCCATAGATCAGCTCATTGAACTCATTCCTGGCAAGGGTGGCCGGGTTGGCCTTCTGGCGTTTGATGGAATTAAGCAAACGGGTTTTTGCCATATCGAATTCCGCTTCATCCCATCGTGGCTCCAAAAGAATTTCCGTTGCCAGGGCAAGAACCTGGTCGTAGTTCCTGGTCAATGCATTGGCTGTAAGGGTGATCGAATTATTTGACGCATTCAGATAGATGGAGGCGCCGAGTTTGTCTATTTCTTCTTCCAATGCCAGCGGCGTTTTGTTTTTGGTACCTTCCATCATCAATTCACACACAAAGTTGGCCATGCCGGGTTTTCCAATCGGATCAAGGTAATGTCCTCCTTTCATTTCAATCGAGAACTGAACCAACGGAAGTTCCTGGTGCGTAATACCATATACCTGCAATCCGTCCGACAGTTTGGAGTTCCACACCACAGGCAGGTTCAAGGTCGGATCGGGACCATCGGCCGGCATGACAGAGCGATCGATCTTGGTTGGAGTTTTATTGATTTTTTCGTCCTCTTTGTCTTTTATTTCAACCTGGGTGGCGTCGGTTATACTCTCTTCCTTCACCGCTGCTTTCTCCGATCCTTCAACGATCATGGCCAGCTGGCCTTTCGGAACAAAGCTGGTTACAAGGTAGGGCTTGTCCTTGATGTATTTTCCATACACCCTCAGAATGTCACTCTTGGTAACTGATTTCAATTTTTCAATGTCTGTCTTGTAATAACCGGGATCGCCTTTGTCTTCATTATAGGCAGCGAGCTGGTACGATTTTCCCAGGATGCTGCTGATCCCGTTGTAGAAATCGGTCTCCTGGCTTGCCTTGATGCGTTCTACATCTTCATCCGTAAAACCTTCTTTCTCAAACATGGTAAAGGCTTCAAACACACTTTTTTCAATATCGTTCAGGCTTATACCTTCATTGGCGGTCGCACTGATGACAAATGTTCCGGCTATTTCCTGCGATCCATTATTAGCCCGCTGGCTTGAAGAGAGTTTTTTCTCCTTTTCAAGAACTTTGTAAAGGGGGGCCTTTTTCCCGTGCGACAACAACTGGCCCAGATAATCGAGTGCATATGAATCATCATGGTATGCTTCTACCGTCGGCCAGATCATCCTGATCTGAGAAGCCTTGGCAAAATTATCTTCATGATAAACCTTTTTGGTTTTCTCCAGGGTGACCGGGATCGGTTTTGGATCGGTTACCGGGTTTCCGCGTTTGATTTCACCAAAATATTTTTCAATGAGTTTCTTGGCTGTTTTTACGTCAAAATCACCGGCAAGCACCAGGGTGGCATTGTTGGGAAGATAATATTTGTCGTGAAAAGCCTTAACATCCTCGACAGTGGCATTTTTCAGATCATCCATCTCGCCAATTACAGTCCAGCTGTATGGATGCCCCTTGGGATAAAGGTTTGTGGCGATCACCCAGCTGGTAAACCCGTAAGGCTGATTATCATAGGATTGACGCTTTTCGTTCTGTACTACATTTTGCTGATTTGTGAATGCCTTTTCCGTCACTGTATTGATCATATAACCCATCCTGTCTGACTCCATCCACAGAATTTTTTCCAGTGCATTTTTCGGGACGACTTCATAATAAGTCGTGGCATCGTTTCCAGTCCCGCCGTTCAGGGTTCCCCCTGCATTCTGGACGATTTTAAAGAACTGGTCTTCACCAACATTCTCAGAACGCTGGAACATCATGTGTTCAAACAGGTGGGCAAAGCCGGTCCTTCCCTCCACCTCGCGGTTCGATCCCACGTGGAACTCAATCGCAAGGGCAACGATCGGATCCGACCGGTCAATGTGCAAAATTACGTCAAGACCGTTGGAGAGGGTATACTTTTCGAATTCAATGTTTAATTCAGACTTTTGCTGGCTCCTGGCCGGCAGTTGCATCAAAATAATTGCAAAAAACAGTACGATCAATTTTTTCATGGGAGGGGGTTTTGGTTTTGGTGGGGATTAAATTATTGGCCAAGGGTAAATCGCAGGGCAATTCCTCCCTTGGTATTTGAAGTACGATACTGGTTTGAAACATAAGGGGAATTGATCACCTTATCGAAATAAAACCTGAGATTGAAACGGGCGCTCAGGTTGTAATCTGCAGAAAAATTCAGCGTCATTACCTGCTGCCCTACAGAAATCTGGTTTATGTTCTGATCAACGCGACGCAATACGGTCTTGTTCTGGCGGATGGAGAAATCGAGTTTGAGGTTCAGGTCGCTGTTGGTAACGGTTTTCTTACCTCCTCCCAAAACGCCCGACAGGTTGAAACGGATCCCTTTCAAGCGGTAACCCAGTCCAACAATGTACTCACTGCTGGTTACTTCGGTAAGCTGGTTGTTTACAAAACTGAGCGATATGTTGCGTGAACGGCGCATTTCGGCACTGGCGAGCAAACTGTTGATAAAACCCATGTCAATCTTGATCAGCGGATTGAATTGCTCGGTGATTGAAACGATGGAAATTTGTGCAGCAGGAATAAAATTGCCGGCGTTGTCCATGACGGAAGGCATGCCATTTTCCTCGCCGTAAAGGATGTTTGAGTTGAATGAGCCAACACTATATGTGGAGAGGTATGCGTGGGTCAGGGTCAGGGTGCGAAGCCAGGTTTTAAAGATCTTGAGTTTGGCAAGTCCATCATATGTCAGCCGCCAGTTGGGAAGAGGAATCGACGGGAAGGCAGTCAGCTTGATTTTAGCAGGGTCTTTCTTCCCGTATGCAGCAAGGAATGCAGTGGTGAGCACTTCCTGGTTGGTTGGCCCGTACCCTTGCGGGAATCCGGTAGAGTCGTTGATTGTTTTTGAATTTGGATTCAATTCAGCATATCTCTGTGCGATCTGGATCCTGTATTGCTTCATTTTTTCAAAAGTTGGCGATTGGCCGTCACTGTTTTCGCTGACAAAGGAAGTGCCGATCATGATATATGACATGGTAAAACTTCCCTGGTCGAGGGGTGAATAGGACCTGAATTCGCCGGAAGAATTTGCCTTATAATATTCCTGGTGAGATTTCGAATATTGTTTATTTGCAACCACCTCAATGCGCAAATCCCTGACAGGCTCAATACTGACGGTGGCGTTCAGATTTTCGTTAAACTTTTTCAGGTATGGGTTGTTTAAATTGGTATCGGCTGTGATCCAATTGTTTGCAGTTGCAGTCGAGCGGATATCACCCTGTCCGCCAAATACAAAACCGAGCCCGGGGGCATTCATGCTCCAGTCGTTTCCAAGGGCGACAGGCTTTGGTTTGAACCCGGGCAATACCGTTCCATTCCCTTGTGTGTATGTAAGTTTTGCGGTGCGGATCCCCATGAGGAACCGGAGTGTTCCATCAAGGATGATCTTGCCTATATTGGGGCGGTTGGGTTTAAGTTTCAGGCTATCCTGCGCCGGATTTTTTGGTTTCGGAGGTTCCGGTTTGCTGCCACGTGTGCTGGCGGTATTCTGATTGATCTTTTTCAGATAAGGAATTCTGTTGTATAAGGTCACCATGTTCAACCCGCCGTTCAGGGTCATTGTATTCCCGTTTTCAATGGTATTTCCATATTTTGACTGGATGGAAACCGGAGAAGCGGTCCAACGGTAGAGCGCGGTGTAACCCGTTTGAAGGGTTATAAAATCAAGCATCGGGATCTTCCCGATCGGAACATCCCAGGAAACATTAACAGCCTGGTTGTAATTATTTTTTGTTCCCAGGGAGAAAATCTCGCTCCAAACCTGATCGCGGTTGGATCGGTCAATTTGTCCGGGAGGTTCGTTTACAAAAGCCTGGGTGTTGGCAATTAAAGTTATCCTGAGCGATTTCGCAAAATCGTATTTCAGGTCGAACGTACGGTTCCAATCCCACCTCTTGATATAGAAAGTCTCCATGGGAACGATGGCCTGGCTTTTATTCCTGAATTGCCGTTCGTTGAATTCGCGGTTCATATCGGTGCGGAAAGTGAACGATTTTGGAAGGTAATAGAAATTAAAATCCTTAATCAGCGCGAATGCCTTGGTTTTGTTCAGGGCCTTTACCCGTTGGAATGGCTGTATATTCTTTGGCTGGGCAGTATAAGTATATCCGATTCCTCCGGAATACTTTTTTTTGAGATCGTAGGCGACATCGACATCCCTGTGAAACGTTTCAGAGTAGGAATAGCTTGCGTTGAAGTTCTCGATATCGTAAATCTTTGGTTTTTTAGTACCAATACGGTCTTTCCTGACATTCATCAGGTTGAAATTCTTGGTTTGAGAATAACCCTGCGTGATGTTCCGGATGGAATCTTTCTGTTGCTTTGAACTGAAAGCATTGATGACATCTTTGAGGTAAAGGTCCGGATTCAGCGGGTCATATTTCGGACTGATCTGCATCATGGAATAGTCGAAATGCATGGGGATGCGTATGCCGGTTTTGGCAGGGAAAAATTTACCTAATTCAATGTCGGTGTCGAACCCAAAGGTCAATACCGACTCCATGGGACGCTGGGTTTGCTTTTGCTCCAGGGTGCCGAATCCTGAACTGCTGTAGGTCCCGGTCAGCTGAACCCTGCCGAGGTCGGCAAGTTCAGCGGCAACCCTGGCTGTTGCGGCAAATCCTCCGTTTTTATTAAAATCGGTCAGCCGGAGTTCATCCACCCATATTTCCGCACATTTTGCCTGGCCGTCATCATCAGAGCCCTGGGTGCTCTTTTTGGGATTCCGTACCCCGATCATGATGGTCCGCACATCACTGATTGTAGGGGACCCCACTACTGTGATTTTATTTTTCCCGTCAAATTCCGAATAGGGAGTTGAGGATGTGAGATCAAGTCCCTGGTTTCGCATGGCTACCAAACGGTCGTATTTCACCTGTACCAGCCGTTCAAGATCAATGTCAAAAGCGTTGCTTTCAGGCCAGATTGCATCAGGATTGCTTCCAAGCGTACCCCAGGGCGTAAAACTCAAAGGGATTTCATACTCATAATAATTTTCGGTGAAATCAGAACCAATGCGCATGATGATGGTCAGGTCGCCTGTCTTCAGGTTTTGGGATTGAATCGCCTGTTCTGCATGAACGTACATGTTCAACCGTTTGAACTGCCGGAAGTCAAATTCGCAGGTTTTATAGGCTGCACGGGCATCCCCGTCCACCAGGTTGCACACCTTGAACGACATCGATTGTTCATTGAGTTGCTGCATGTTGGTTGAACCCCAGTTGGTTTCCCGTTGGATACCCGGGGGCATGACATACGGGATGGGTTGCTTGCCTCCATTTTCCTCGAGGCTTACGGTAGCAATGTCAAACTGTGTCTGGTTCTGAGTTGCTTCCGGAATATATTCACCGGGAGAAAGCAAGCTGTAATTGTATTTTCGCCATTCACCCCGTGTCAGTTCCAAGGTAGCGAAACGGCAGACAACCGGCCGCTGGAAGTTTTTAAAAAACATGCGCATGAAACGGATGGAGGTGAAATCGTTGATGGTTCCAATGGTTTGATCTGGCGTCCGGATAGGGATTTTAAACTGGTACCAGTTGACATTCCCGCGGGTACCATCAGCCAGGGGAATATCGGTTGCATGATACACATTGGTGATGTAGTTCATCCCTGGTTTCATCTGATCATACCTCAACTGTACGACATACTGGTAATATCGTTCGGCTTCACTCAGGGTGTTGTCCCTGTTGATGTCTTCCATGTTGGGAAGGGTAGTGGCAATGGTCGGATATCTTTCCGGCGACTGCTCTGTTGTCGGACTGTTTCCATCAGGCCCGTTGTATTTCTTGTACCGGTTCAGCACACTCCTGAATGCTGGATTGTTGTCGTAGTCGGTGCCCCTGAAATAATGAAAATCATCAGCGGAAGGGTCGGTGGAAGCATTTTTATAGGCGACAGAGGCTGCACCAAATGTATTCCGGACCCTGGAAACATAGCTTGTGTCAAAAAATGATAATTCATCCGTATCTGATAATCCGTCATATCCCACATCCTGAAAAGGCCGGGAGGCTGCGTTGTTGTCAAATGCATCAACCAATGCCTGCATCCGCGGAACACGGCCCCATATTGTCGTATCAACATCTTTGACAAATGATGAAGTTGGCAACCCGTTTTCAAAACTTTTGCGGCTGTCCCGGAGGATATCTTCAGATACATCACCAAGGTTAAAGTACAATTGTCCGCTGTTCAGGCTGTCATAAATGAACGGGTCCATCATCCAGAATTCGATATACTGGATGTTCGTGGCATCGAAATCAGTTGTTTCCACCTTGCGCATCACACCGCCCCAGCGGGTTTCGGGCGCAGCCAATGATCCGTCAGCATTCAATCCTCTGGAGACGGCCGAAGGGGTTACGTCATAATTGTATGGCCCCCGTTCCGATGGATAATATGCCAGGTTGAGCACGGCCATGTTCACCGGAACGCCATTCAACGGCTGTTTGTTCGGGAAGATCTCCGTTTCCCATACCTGGCGCACATATTGGTTTGACAAATCCTCATTGGAAACATTCGGAGGCAGCAAGCTGTTGTTTTTATTGTAAAACAATGGATCGATAATGTACCATCCAAGGCTGGCCCGGTTGAAACCATACGAAAGTGAAGGGGGTCCTTGCGCCGCTTCGGGGAACATGCGGGAAGTGGTCTGTCCCTGCGGTGTACTTGCCATAAACCACGTTCCGATGTTTTTAAGGTCGATGGTGGATTTAGCGCCCTCAAAATCATCAATATAGGTCGTTCCGGCTTTTCCGATGGCTTTGGAATGGCCAGGGATGAACTGGGCAAATTCAACATCCACTGCGATGGAGGATGGGGCTTTGGTGGTGATCAGCGGCAAAGCATCCACAAACCGGGTGATCAGTCTTGACTGGGTACGATAGGAAAGGTTCATCCCCCAGATCGTATTCGACATGGGTTCATCCCCATAGTTAACCTTTTGCGTCAATGGCTGTTCGTTCAGGTTCAGAACGGTGGCCCCGATAATGAAATCCTTGTTCACTTTATAATCAATGTGCGCGCCCATCAGCCGCTTGGTTTGCACGTTGAACATCTCATTGCTTTCGAGTGAGATATTGATGGGAGTTCCGGAAGCAAGAATTCCTTCATTGATGATGCGTACCCGGCCCAGTGTATAATCTACGGTATAATGAACGTTTTCCTGCAGGAGGATCCCTCCAGCGGTCACTTTTACCGAACCGGGAGGAACATTCAGGGCATTCAGGGAAATCTCAGACCCGGCAGTAGATTTATAAAAGCCATCCAGGACAAATTTATTTTTGTCAGGATATTGTCTTGCCATTGATTTTGTCATCGTGTACAACGAATCGAAGCAGTATTTATCAGCAAGTTCCATCGAAGCTTTCGGATTTGCAGGATCATAAATAGAATCCCGAAGATCCTTGCCGAAAGGTTCAAGCACCGTAAAGAAAACCCTGCCGTTCGATGACTGGATCGTACCTCCCTGGGTTGCTGCCTGATCGATGAAGTCAAACATCCCGTCACCCGGGGGGTTGAATTGCTGGTTGAGGTTGTCGAGGTTCAATACGCGCAACAGCGGGATGCCCTTGATGCGGCCTTCGGTAATGTATGCAGTGGGGACCCCGTTTGCATTGCCCGAATATAAAATATTGATGGTAAAATCGTTGGGTTGAAGTTGATAAGCACCCAGGGCATACACGTTTTTCATCATCAGGTTCCATGTAGGAACTTTCGTATTCAATGATGTGCTCTTCAGCAGCTTAACAACCAGGCTGTTTGGAGAAACAATCCCCTGGTCGGAAAACTCCCCTACCTGATGAACCTCAGGGTCGCCAACTACCTGGTACTGGTAGGCGACAGCCAGGGTTTGGTCTGAATTTAATGCGGTGTTGAGCGAGATGAAACCAAGTTTCGGATTGAAGGAAAATTCCGATGGCAACAATTTACGGGCACTTTCAACTTTTACGGCTTCAACTCCCGGAACCATGTAAAAGGGGGCTCCAACAAGGTAGCTGCTAACCGAATTGATGTTGCGTACCTTGGCTGAATCAGCCGCCGTTGGCATAAGCACCTGGAAGAGGTTGTTCGAATTGTTGGATGGATATTTACCATTGGGGTTGCCTGTGAACAGGCGGGTATTGTATGGCTGGTACTCGCCAAGATCCATGAAGGCCACAATATTGCGGTTTTCTGTCACTGCAGCGCCAACATTGGTCACCCAGACTTCAATTTTAAGGATGTTCACATTGGAGGTGACGACTGGTAACGATTTCGTTCCATCCCGGTATGTATTCCTGAAATTTTGCCCCAGGAAAAAATGTTTGTTCTCTTCATAATCGTCGGCACGGATGGTGAACTTCTGGGTTTGGGAGTTTCCCTGCACCACGATGTTTTTAGTCTCGCTTTTCTGTTGGGAGTATAGGGCTGTTACGGTAACCCGTCCGAACCTCAGTTTGGTTTTGATACCAAACAAACTCTCGGTTCCCCTGATCAGGTTTGTACTGAGCGGCATGTTTACATCCCCGGCCTCAATGAGCTGGATGATGTCGTCTTCCTTGCCCTCGTATTTCAATTTCAGTTTGTTCTCAAAATCAAAAGTGGCTTCGGTGTTGTAGTTGATTTTAAATTCGATCTTATCACCGATTTTGGCGACCACATTCATCTGGATCTTCTCCTGGAAATCGAAATTGGTCTGCCGGCGCTGGCTGGTGCTGAGCATCGGGTCATCGCGGCGGTTCGAAACAATACCGAAGTCGATTTCCGCTGATCCCTGGGGGCGGATATCCACGGTATTATTTCCGAAAATAGTTTCAAATACCTTTCCGGGGATATGAATTTTAGGAATGATCCCCTTTGCATTGTCCATGGCTGCGGCTTCCGAACGCTCATTCCAGTATTTGCTGATCATGGATTGCATATCCTGGTTCTGAAACTCATCGAACGACAGCGTGGTAGGGATCCGGTAAACGGTGGACCCGACTTTATAGGAATAGTAATACTGGTGTGTCAGCGGGTCGTATTCTACCGTTGTTTTTATGTTCGAAGGATTCTTTAGGTAAATCGGATTTTCCTTTCCCGACCCGGGCAGGACTGTTTCATCGCTGAAAGGATAACGAAGGGTAGTGTCACCCCTGTTCAGGCTGTCGGGGTAGAAAAGCAAAACCGACTCCGGGCCTGGAAAACCCATCCTTTCCCGGGAAAAACCCGGGGTACGAATGGTAACCAGGACGGCCAGTAATATGAGAGTGTATAAATTGTGTTTCTTCACTAAGTCCAGCAAGGTCAATAATATTCGGGAACTTTCACGCTATAACACTTTGAGCGCGTGTTTGATCAGCTGTTCCACCGTCAAGCCTGTTCCTTCCGATTCCATGATTTTATTTAAAGCTTTATCAGCAAGCATCTTTGGAAAGCCAAGAATGATCAATCCTGATAACGCTTCTTCCTTCTTTGTATTGTGTAAAAATCCTGTTTTTTCGTACGGAATTAACTCCCGTGAAACCTTGTCTTTCAAATCGATAATGATTCGTTGCGCGGTTTTTGCCCCTATCCCTTTGATCTGTTGAAGCAATATTGCGTTTCCTTCGGCAATGGCCCTTACAACTTCGATGGGTGAAAGTGAAGATAAAATGATGCGGGCAGTGTTCACGCCAACGCCGGATACGCTGATGAGCTGTCGGAAAAGCTCCCGTTCGCCCGTATCGGCAAAACCATATAGGAGCATGTCGTCTTCACGAACCACAAGATGCGCGTACAAGGTGCAATTTTCATCTTCAACAAGCTGTGCATAAGTATGGATGGAAATGTTCAGCAAATAGCCGACCCCATTGACATCAACAACAGCATAGGCAGGGTTTTTCTCTACAAGTTTACCTTTAAAATACTCGTACATGGGCGATGCTCTGTTTGAATCCATCAACCGGTTTTCCCGGAAAGGTTGCAAAGGTAAAAAAATCACCCGAATACAAAAACAGGAACACTCCCGGGAATTTCGTTCTGAATCTATTTAAGGATTATTATACCACAATATTTGTTTTTTTCATTTTCCATATTAACTTTGCCGCCCCTTATTCAATATTTATGTATAACATTACCTATATAAAAACAACCATTTAATCCTTAATAACATGAAAAGTATATTTACACTTATAACACTCTGCATGTTTTCGATCTACTCCCTTTCTGCGCAGGATTTAATTGCAGTCAACCATTTAGCCGGGGGCAGTGAATTTTTCTCAAGACTCGACTCAGCCGTTGCACATTCTGCGAATGGCGATTATATTTACCTTCCGGGAACAACGCTGATGAACATTGGGAACCTCGTCATCGACAAAGGGGTCCATATCATTGGCGCCGGAATCTACCCCGACTCCTGCTATGCCACCGGAACCACCTTTCTCACGGGGAACATCACCATCGTGTCCGGCGCCGATAACGGAAGCCTCCAGGGTTTCATACTTACCGGGACGCTTGCATTTGGCACCAGTCAGGCCAACCAGCATGTTTCCTCCTATTTTGTATCGCGGTGCAACCTGAGCACCCTCTATCTTTCCAACAATGGTACCGACACAACAACCTCAACTTTTCTTTTCCGCGAAAACATCATCCGGGGACATGTTTACGGGGGTCATTCCAATGCAAATTTCAGTAATAATATTTTTGATGGCCAGCTGAACTGTTTTTATGGCGCCACCTTTTTGCACAACGATTTCCTGTGGGGAGGGAATAAAACACTTAATTCATACGTAAAAAATTCAACCTTCTCCAACAACATCTTTAAAGTTTCCTGCGTGGCACATTATGGTCATTACACAATCTACTGCACTGATAACAATTATTACTATAATCTGTTCACCGGGGTTTTGGGCTTTTATGACGACTATTTTGGCGGATGTTTTGCTTACGATAACGGGTTTGGTAATATTTCCGGTAACCACGAAAATGTCCCTGATTCCCAGATCTATACCAGCCAGAGTGGCGACGCTTATAATATTCATGACAATTACCATCTTATCACAGGCAGTCCGGGTATTCATGGTGGCAGCGATGGCACTGACGTTGGAATATACGGTGGTGAGCCTTTCAAAGATGGCATGTTGCCGGTGAACCCGCATATCCAGTTCAAATATGTGGCCGGTTCGACAAGTCCCGGCGGCACCCTCAACATCCACTTCAAGGTTGCTGCCCAGGAAAAGTAAATAACAATGAGAAAAATATTATTCCTCATTTTAGGCCTCCTGGTCATCCCGCTGCAAATTATTGTAGCCCAGGCACCCAAAATCATCGGTTACCAGTATTGGTTCGATGACAATGACGCCGGGAAGATCAGCCAGTCCGTAAGTCCGGCCAGTACGCTTGACTTGAGCACAATGGTGAATGTTCCCGTAATCCCGGTCGGATTTCACCGCTTCAGCATCCGTTTTCAGGATGATTCACTCCGGTTTAGTCCGGTAAGTGCATCCATGTTCTATTATCCGGTATCCACCTTAATAAATGGTTATGAATACTGGTTTAATAATGATTATGCCGGCAAAACTGCGGTCAGCGTAAGCAATACGGCCCTGCTCGACCTGAGTTCTGCCATCGCTGCTGCCCCGTTGAACCCGGGAATGAACACCTTCCACATCAGGTTCAGGGATGTTTCGGGCACCTATAGTTCAACCAGTACATCCAATTTCGTCATTATGCCCGAGATGCTGATTTCGGGTTACGAATATTGGTTCGACAACAATTACGGATCTAAAACCACAGTGAATGTTGCTAATAGCCAAATACTTGATCTCTCTGCAGCGATTACAGCAACATCGCTTTCCCTGGGATTTCACTCATTTCACATCAGGTTTAAAAACAGTACCGGAACATGGTGTTCAGTTCAGTCCGATATATTTTATAAACATGGCACCGGAAATCAGAATAACCTGACATCGTATGAATACTGGTTCGACGACAATCCTGCCGGGAAAAAATCGATACCGCTTGGAAATCAACCCAAAGCCGACCTGGTGGCCACAATCAGCGCTACGGAGCTTCAACCGGGGCTGCACAGGGCGCATGTGCGTTTCCAGAGTGGTGACCTTCCCAGTGTTGTTTCTTCCAGCTATTTTTACAAAAGCGGAACAGCAGACATTGCAGAAAATGCCATTACGGGATACCGGTTCTGGTTCGACAACGATCCGGAAAACATGCGGGTGATTGCACTTGCACAGCCTGCTGGTAATGTAATCCTGCTTGATTCGGTTGAACTTCCTTACCTTCCAATGGGCAAACACCTGATGAACGTGGATTTCAGAGACACGCTTGGCAACTACAGCAGCATTGTCAGCGATTCGGTCGATGTTCAAAACTGCCTTCCCTACGCAGCCAAAGCCATCACCGGAATTACACAGATATGTAAAGGGACAAACGGGGTAGTTTATTCAACCACAGCAATAACCAACGCAACCGGTTATTCATGGAATCTTCCGGCGGGGGCAACCATTGTTTCCGGCGTCAATACCCGTACGATCACCGTCAATTATGCACTCAATGCCGTAACCGGCCTCATATCCGTTTCCGGCACGAACCCATGCGGCAGTGGAACGGATAACTCCCTGCTGGTAACCCTGAACCCGCTGCCTGTTCCCGTTATCACTCCAAACGGCCCGACAACCTTTTGCCAGGGCGGATCAGTTGTCCTTACGGCATCAGGCGGCACGAGCTACCTGTGGTCAAATGCAACAACTACTGCCGCCATCATGGCCAATGCAAGTGGGACTTACGGGGTAACAGTTACCAATGCCAATGGTTGTAAAAACAATACCAGCCAGATAGTGACCGTCAACCCGCTGCCAACTCCTGTAATAACGCCAGGCGGCCCGACTACCTTCTGCCAGGGCGGATCAGTTGTCCTTACGGCATCAGGCGGCACGAGCTACCTGTGGTCCAATGCAGCGACTACTGCTGCCATCACGGCCATTACAAGTGGGACTTACGGAGTAACAGTTACCAATGCCAATGGTTGTAAAAACAATACCAGCCAGATAGTGACAGTCAACCCGCTGCCAACTCCTGTAATAACGCCAGGCGGCCCGACTACCTTCTGCCAGGGTGGATCAGTTGTTCTTACGGCATCAGGCGGCACGAACTACCTGTGGTCCAATGCAACAACCACTGCCGCCATCACGGCCATTGCAAGTGGGACTTACAGAGTAACAGTTACCAATGCCAATGGTTGTAAAAACAATACCAGCCAGATAGTGACAGTCAACCCGCTGCCAACTCCTGTAATAACCCCAGGCGGCCCGACTACTTTCTGCCAGGGTGGATCAGTTGTCCTTACGGCATCAGGCGGAACAAGCTACCTATGGTCCAATGCAGCGACTACTGCCGCCATCACGGCCATTGCAAGTGGATCCTACGGAGTAGCAGTTACCAACGCCAATGGTTGCAGCAATGCTACCAAACGGGTGGTAACGGTCAACCCGTTGCCAACGCCTGTGATAACACCGGGAGGCCCGACAACCTTTTGCCAGGGGGGATCGGTTGTCCTGACGGCATCAGGCGGGACAAGTTATCTTTGGTCAAATGCAGCAACAACTGCTGGTATCTCAGTATCTGCAAGTGGCACATATAGCGTAACTGCCACCAATATCAATGGCTGCAGCACTTCCGCAAGCCGGGTGGTGACGGTTAACCCGCTTCCAACAGCTATAATCACCCCGGATGGGCCTACCACCTTCTGCCAGGGCGGATCCGTTGTCCTTACGGCATCAGGCGGAACAAACTACGTATGGTCCAATGCATTAACCACCGCAGCGATCACGGTAAATGCAGGCGACAATTACAACGTGACTGTTACTGATGCCAATGGATGCTCGAATACTGCGGGCAAAACGGTAACGGTTTTCCCACCACCACCATCAACCCGGAGCCTGCCCGCTACGACCATTGAGGCCGGGCAAACCTTTTGCTCGGATGCAACAGAAACGCTTGTTGTTCCTGGAACGGGAATGACTTTTCAGGTGGAAAATGGAGGATCAGCTGTTCTGATCTCAGGACAAATCATCCGGTTATTACCCAATACAACTGTCATTGGCGATGGATTTCTGCATGCCTATATCTCTCTCGACTGTTTTTACTGTAACGCCGTTCCCCATTCATTGCCGCAGGCATACAAGGAGGATCCGCTTTCCGGCATTACTGAAGTTGAGAAGAATGTTCCTGCCGAAGGAAATTTATTCCGGGTTTACCCGAATCCAACCACTGGGATTTTCACAATGGAGTTAAATAACCAGGCCAGGGCGTCGTGCACTGTTGAAATCTATGGAATGCAAGGCGAAAAACTCTTTCGTGAACAGCTTTATGGCGTCAAAAAGCATGAGTTTTCCCTTCAGGGTAAACCAACCGGGATCTATATTATCCGGGTATTGTCGGAGGGAGTTTCCGGAAGTGCCAGGATCATTAAGTATTAATGAAATGTTGCTTTGTGTTAATGAATTTTCGATGGTGCGATTTACGATTGATGAACAATTCAATCTTTACCTGTATATCGTACCATCGAAAATTCAATTCATCAGATTATAATCCCGAAAGGCTTGCTCAAGTTCCATGAGAGAAATGGGTTTGGACAGTATTTTTTTCTCACGGTCAAGCAAGAACATGGTTGGGGTTGCATAAATATTGAAATCATCGGCCGACTTACCGGCAAAACCCTTCAGATCGGAAACATTGATCCACGAAAGCTTTTGTTCCTTAATAAAAGTCGTCCAGGCTGTTCGGCTGGTATCGATGGAAACCGCCATCACCTCAAACCGTTTCGGTTTCTGTTTGTCATAAAGTTCCTTAAGCCGGGGCATCATTGCCTCGCAATGCGGGCATGTACTGGCATAAAACACCACCAGGGCATATTCCGAACTGATTTCTGACAATTTGACGGGTTTGCCTTTTGCATCGGGAACTTCCAGTTCCGGTGCAATTTTCCCGATGGAGATTTTTTTAAAAGTATCAAGTTTTTTCTGCAGGGCTGATTTTCTTTCCTGGTTTTCGCATGAAGAAGGATCCTGGAAGTTATCAGCAATATAGGTGATCACCTCATCGAAATGGTATTTGTCAAATCCACCTACAATATAATCGAGCCAGAATTTGTAGATGACCGGGTTCACCGAAGCTGCTCCGAGCATCAATGTCACTGCCTTGATGAATTCGGCTTCGAGTTGTTTTTGAGGCAGGCGGTTGTTGCTGTATATCGACAGATACGCGATGGCCTTGTTCACAAAAACCATGCTGCGCAAAAGCGCGGTATCGGAAAAATCGACGTGGTCGAAGTAGTGTTGCTTGAGAAAGGGGATCCGGTCTTCCTTATTCATTCCGGCATGGATGAAAGGGGTTTGGTATACTCTTGCCACGCGAACTGCGAAGGAATTTGGATATAAACTGACCAATGAGTCGAGGTAATGTTGCTGCAATTTCTGAATGTTTTCAAATTCCGCTGCAACCGAGGAATAAAATGCATCCTTTACCGGGTAATAGTCGACAACCGGCATCAGCAATTGCAATTTCGCCTGCATGGTCCGGTCAAGTCTTGAATAGGCCAGGTTGATCTTGTTTTCAAGCGAAGAGATAATCTGGATACTGTCTCCGGGATTTTTCAAGGTGGCAACAAACCTGACATCTTCCTGGTTCCATACGAGATCAACAGAAGCATCTTTTGCCCACTGAACCCGGTACATGCCTGGCAACCGGTTGATGATCGTAAACCGGAAATGGCCCTCCGGGTCAGAGGTTGCCGAATCAATGGCCTTCGTTTTTTCTCCATAGATACTCATCAGGAGAATCATTTTCCCATTATAACCCCGTATGGTACCTTCAATCGTGTTTTGTGCCTGAACCAGGCCGGAAACCGCAAGCAGCGCGATTATCAGTAATCTCTTCATTAAAACTTAATTAGTGAATGAAACCATTGAAAACAGTGAAAACAATGAAAATAATGCTTTGAATTCATTATCGGCATTGTCTGCATTTATTTTCTTCTGACCGCCTTTTTTTCAATGGTTGCAGGTCCAAGGATTTCCTCCAGTTTTTTCATCAGGTCTTCTCCCCGAAGATTCCGGGCGATGATTTTTTGGTCTTTATCAAGGAGCACGTTTGCAGGAATGGAGTTCACCCCATAAAGTTTACCGGCTGCATTGCCCCAACCCTTCAAATCCGAAACATGCGTCCAGGTAAGATTATCATCTTTTGCTGCCTTGATCCATTTATCCCGTTTCGAATCGAATGAACAACCAAGCACTTCAAAGCCTTTTTTGTTATAGGCTTTGTAAGCTTTAACCACGTTAGGGTTTTCGGCACGGCACGGGCTGCACCACGATGCCCAGAAATCAACCAGGAGTAATTTGCCTTTCAACGAAGAGAGGGTAACGGGCTTGCCGGTACTGTCGTTCATGGTAAAATCAGGTGCAATCCGGCCAACAGACACGCTTGTCAGAACATCAACACGATGTTTCAACGCCTGCACATAGGGTGAGGCATTGAGACTGGTGTCAAGGGCTGCCACAATCTCTTCCAGTTCGGGCAGTTCAAATTGCCAGCTGTTGTGCATCACCAGGTAAGGAGATACCACCGTTTTGCTGTGGGCTTTTATAAAACCCTGGAGTTGGTCCTTTGTCTCCTTATCCAACGCGTTGGAGATGGAATCAGTTCGTTCCATACCCAGGGAATCATTGGCCTCCTTTGCTTTTTTCCACTCCTTGTAAGCTTCATCCATCTTTACATTGATGGCTTCGTTGATGGCAAGGTATTGCTGATAAATATCCTGCGTTGATGATCCTTTGATGGTTGATTTCTCAAGGCTGTCGGGAAATATCTGAACATCGATTTTAGCGTTTTCGATGAAAACGGGCACAAGTACCTGCGATTCATTCATGGCGAGGTGCCACATTTCAGGAAGGCCGGTCTTGCCGGTAAAAGTAAATTCTCCTTTTTCAAGTTTGGCGGAATCGACATTGACCCACTTTTCCAAATCGTATTTCTGAAGGAATATCATACCGGTATCGATCCCTTTAACGTTCCCGGTGATTTTAAACTGGTCTTTATTGCTCATGCATGATGCAAGGATGGAACTGATGAACAATATGATGGCGAATTTTTTCATAAACTGATCTCCTGATTTGGTTAATTTGTACAAAAGTAAAGCTTTTTGCAAAACAAAATAAACGCTATTTTTACAGGATAAAACAATTGTCATGAAGCGTTTTTATTCACTCGCAGGTGGTTTCCTGTTTCTGATGATCCTGAATGTTGCAATCGCCCAATCCGGTGCGATCAAACCGATATCATTGAAATTTGACCTGTCGAAGGATCCGGTGCTCTATACAGTCGGGTATGCTCACCTTGATACCGAGTGGAGATGGGATTATGAAACAACCATCAACGAATATCTGAAAAACACCCTCGATGATAATTTTCAGCGGTTTGAAAAATACAAACCTTATGTGTTTACATTCTCCGGCGCCCGCCGTTACAAAATGATGAAAGAATACTATCCTGAAAAATACGAAAAGCTGAAAAAATATATCGCCCAGGAACGATGGTTTGTTGGCGGTTCTTCGGTTGATGAATGCGATGCCAACATCCCTTCCCCGGAATCGGTGATCAGGCAGGTATTATATGGGAATGGATATTTCAGGGCAGAATTCGGCAAGGAGAGTGTCGATTTTTTACTTCCCGACTGTTTTGGTTTTCAAGCACATATTCCATCAGTGCTTGCTCACGCAGGATTAAAAGGGTTTTCGACCCAGAAGCTCTCCTGGGGCTCTGCCTCGGGGATCCCATTCAACATTGGCAACTGGCTCGGCCCGGATGGCAATGGCATCGTTGCAGCCCTGAATGCCACGGATTATGGCGGTGAGATAAAAAAAAGACTTGACACCTCATCATATTGGGTAAACCGTGTTGTGGAAAACGGTAAAAAATATGGAGTTTATGCCGACTACCGCTATTACGGGGTAGGCGATGTAGGCGGAGCGCCACGTGAAGAGGATGTGAAAAACGCCATTGGCAGTATTGGTCAACCTGACGGGAAGATCAGTGTTTATCTCTGTTCATCCGATCAACTGTTTCGCGACCTGAGCCAGGATCAGAAAAAAGCGCTACCCTCCTACTCCGGCGACCTGCTTCTGACTGAACATTCGTCGGGGTCGCTAACTTCTCAGGCCTATATGAAAAGATGGAACCGCAAAAATGAACAGCTCGCCCTGGCCACCGAACCCATAGCAGTCATGGCCGACTGGCTTGGCGGGATCAAGTACCCACAACGATCACTCAACGAAGCCTGGTGGCTTGTTCTAGGAAGCCAAATGCATGATATTCTGCCCGGTACTTCGATTCCAAAGGCATACGAATATGCATGGAATGACGAAATACTCGCCCTGAATAAATTTTCAGCAAGTCTTGAAACTTCAGCAGGAGTCGCGATCCGTGCCATGGATACCCAGGGAAAAGGGAAAACACTGGTAGTATATAACCCGCTGGCAATCAGCCGTAAAGATGTGGTTGAAGCGGAGATCATTTACCCTGAAGGAGTTCCTAAGGGGGTGAAAATAGTCGATGCGCTGAATAATGAATTGCCCGTGCAGATCCTTCAAACATCCAAAGACCGTCTCCGTATCCTGTTTCTCTGTTCTATCCCATCCCTTGGCCTGGCATGTTTTGATATTCAACCGCTCAAGGAATTGCCTGCCGGTAAAACCACCCTATCGGTTTCCGCCAGTGGCCTCGACAATGAATTTTTAAAGGTATCGGTGAATAGTGACGGAGACATTTCGAGCATCATCGATAAAAAACTTGGAAAAGAATTGTTGTCGGCCCCATCCCGGCTCGAATTCCAAAAAGAGCATCCTGCATACTGGCCGGCATGGAATATGGATTGGAATGATCGTAAAAATCCACCCATCGGTTATGTCAGAGGGCCTGCAAAAATAACGGTCGTAGAGAGAGGTCCGGTTCGTGGTACCATCAAAATTGAACGCAACGCCTACAATTCCGTGTTTGTGCAATTTATTCAGCTGACGGCAGGCAAGGAAAACCTGGTTGTGCGCAATACGATCAGCTGGCTATCCAAAGGAATGAGCCTCAAAGCTTCCTTCCCGCTAACTGCCTCCAATGGAACAGCGACGTACAACCTTGGGCTCGGAACCGAAGAACGGGCGAATAACAATGAAAAAAAGTATGAAGTGCCATCCCGGGAATGGTTTGATCTCACAGATAAATCGGGCAACTTCGGCGTGACCATTTTTGAAGACTGTAAATTCGGATCCGACAAGCCAAATGATAAAACGATGCGCCTGACCCTGTTGTATACTCCATCCACCAACTTTTGCCATGACCAGGCATCACAGGATTGGGGAATTCATGAAATCACATACGGGATTTACAGCCACAAGGGTGATTGGCGTGCAGGGCTCTCTGAATGGCAGGCGAGAGGCCTGAATCAACCGTTCAGGGTTTTTCAGGTTTCACAGCATCCCGGATTCCTTGGAAAAAGCTTCAGTTTTGCACAGGCCTCCATTCCGCAGGTTGACATCCGTACGATAAAAAAAGCGGAAACCGGGAAAAATATTGTTATCCGCCTGCAGGAACTCGTTGGCAAGGATTTCCAGAATGTAGAGATCTCCATGGCCTCGAAAATCGTAAAGGCCTGGGAACTGGATGGACAGGAACGTTTGATCGGTGAAGCAACGATAAAAAATGGAAAACTCCTGGTCGATATGAAGAAATTCGCCATCCGGAGTTTTGGGTTGCAATTGGAACCGCCGGTTCAGAAACTTGCCGAGCCAGCCTCCCTGGAATTGCCGCTTCCATATGACCAGGATGTTGTAACCAGTGCCCGAAACAAAAAAAATGGCCGGTTCGATGATAAAAGCATCAGCATCCCTGCCGAACTTTTTCCTGAAACGCTTATAGTTGACGGGGTTCAGTTCAATTTTGGCCCGACAGCGGATGGGAAAAACAATGTGCTGGCATGCAAGGGGCAAAAGATCAGTTTGCCAAAAACCGGGAACTTCAACCATTTGTATATCCTCGCATCTGCCCTTCAGGACACCACGGGCATTTTCAAGGTCGGAAGTTTAAAAGCCACGATTCGCGTTCAGGCATACCGGGGCAACATCGGGCAGTTCGATAACCGCAGCTGGGATAAACTGGGGCGGTTGACCGGTTTGCAAAAAGGATTCATCAAACGGGATGAAGTTGCCTGGTTTGCCACCCACCTTCACCGCGACACGATGGCCCTTCCATATCAATACGCCTATATCTATAAATATATGCTTGATGCCGGCCCAGGCTCCGAGACCCTGCAGCTTCCCGAAAATGAAAGCATCAAAATATTTGCCATTTCATTGTCTGACAATCCGTTCGACCAGGTTGAACCGGCACACCCGTTATACGACGATTTCACAGGCCGTCCGTCTTTAACATTGAATCTCACTAAAAGTTATGTGGACGAGAACATGGCTTCAGTTGCCAAAATAACGGTTTACAGTGACCGAAACCTTTCTCGTCTTCCTGCCAGGCTAACCATGAAAGATTATGCCGATATTCACCAGCCAAATGGAGTCACTTCAACCTACTTTTACAGCGACGCCGATACCACCCTGACGGGGTTGTTGACCCCGTCAGGGTCGATGAACGTTCCCGCCATCAACGATGGCATGTACGACCTGCTGCCCGGGGATTCGCTCAACGACAAATGGTCGGAAAAGGGTGAAGGGCGCATCCTGATGGACCTGCAGAAAGAAATTGAGCTCGACAGCATGCACATTTTCACCGGACAAAGCACCAGCCGCGGAGGGCAATCCTTTTCGTTATGGGGCGCCACCGGGGAAAAGAGCCCTTCAGTAACCGGTGATCCCAGGACATCCGGCTGGAGTTTTGTTGCCATGGCTCCTCCAGAAGACATCTGGGGCAACAGCAAGGCGCTTTATACTGTCGTGCCGCTGCCGGGAAAGTCAAAACAATACCGATACCTGCTCTGGGTAAGCGAAGACACCCCGCACGGGCCATTTTATTTCAGGGAGGTGGATGTGTTCGAAAAACAAAAATAACCGGCATGAACCGATCCTTCAATGCAGTGTTCTTAAGAATTTCAGGCCATCAATGGAAAGAGACAATCCGTTCTGTTTACTGGCAAAAAAACATCGCGATCAATATCATTCTTGGGGTTTTCCTGACTTATTTTCTCCTTAACCTGGTCTTTTTAGGGTTATTCCTGGGAAAGATCCTGGATGCGGCATTTCCCGGTTCCGACCCGGTCGTGGCATTTTCCGGGATCATCCTTTACTATTTCATCGCCGACTTCGTGTTGAGGTTTCTCATGCAGCCTTCACCCGTGATTTCAATGGTGCCCTACCTGCACCTGCCAGTGAAAAGAAATTCAGTATTCCACTTTCTGCTTATCAAATCCGCATTCAGCCTCTTCAATTTTTTCCCGCTGGTCATCCTGCTGCCATTCATGCTTCGAAACATCATTCCAGCCTATGCTGCAGCAACAGGGCTGACATGGTTCCTCACCCTCGTCCTGCTTATATTCACCAGCAACTACATCGCTTTTTTTTTCAGGAAACTCTTTTCCATCAAGCCGGCGATCATCATCCTGGTTGCTGTAGTTGCCGCTTCCCTGGTTTGGGTGGATCTTTCACAAGACCGGCTGATTTCACTTCGTTTCGGGGACGGGCTGATGTATATTGCACAGCACCCGGTCTGGGTCCTGCTTCCGGCCTTTTTCCTTTTTCTCTCCTATAATCTTTCCTGGCAATTCCTCCATCAGCAACGGTATATGGAGGTGAAAGGCAGAAAAGAAAGACTGTATTACCCGGCCGGCAGGAGTCGCAATCTTTTCGAAGTTTTCGGCAGGACCGGAACTCTTGTCACCCTGGAGATCAAGATGATCCTGCGGAACACCCGGCCAAGGACCTACCTGTTCATGAGCTTTTTTTTCTTGTTGTATGGGCTCCTGATTTACCCGAAGCACCCGGTTTCCTCCGGATACGGAATGATGCTCTTCATTGGTTTGTTGCTTACCGGGATCATGATGATTCAATACGGCCAACTCGTTTTTTCATGGGAAAGCAGTTTTTTTGACCGGCTGTGCACGGCAAATTTTTCGACCCGTGCGTACCTCAATGCAAAATTCTGGCTTTTTTTCTCTTTCAACACGATCACCTTTCTAATCACTTTGCCTTATGCGCTGTTTGATTTCAGAATTCTTTTGCTGAATCTTGCTGCATGGCTTTTCAACTGCGGGATCAATATTTTCCTGATCCTTTTCCTGGGAACCTACAACACAAAACGGCTCGACATGAGCAAGGGAGCTTTCTTCAATTATGAAGGTGTAACTGCTGTTCAGTTCATCCTGATATTGCCGGTAATCGGGCTCCCGGTGCTGATTTACTGGGTGATCTCCCTTGCAGGATCTCCTGAGGCAGGCATTATTGCCATCGGGTTGGCAGGACTTGCAGGACTTTTATTTCACGGGCGGCTCATCGATAGGGTTACCCGGCAGTTCCTTGTCAGAAAACAGAAAATTCTCTATGGCTTCAGAAACGGATAAAATATGATCAAAGTAGAAGGTATCAGGAAACAGTACAACACCGTTGTGGCACTTGACATCACGGCCATGGAAATTCTCCCCGGCGAATCATTCGGGCTGATCGGAAACAATGGAGCAGGAAAGACCACTTTTTTTCGCCTGATCCTCGACCTCATTGAACCGACACAGGGGTTGATCTTTTCCAAACAATCTCCGGTATCGCAGTCAGAATCGTGGAAGAATTATACCGGTTCATACCTTGACGAAGGATTCCTGATCGATTATCTCTCCCCGGTTGAATACTTCGATTTCATCGGCTACCTTCATGGAATGGATGCAGAAAGCATTGACCATTTTTTCAATCACCTGGATGGATTTGCCACAGAGGAACTCTGGAAAAACCGGAAACCCATCCGCACGCTTTCGAAAGGAAATAAAAGCAAGGTCGGGATCATGGCAGCCCTGATGGGGAACCCCGAGATCGTCATCCTTGACGAACCATTCGCCCATCTTGATCCGAGTTCCCAGATCAGCCTGAAAAAGCTGTTAAAAAGAATCAGCACCGAACAGCAGGTCACACTCCTGGTTTCCAGTCACGACCTTGCACATGTTACCGAAGTATGCAACCGTATCGTCCTGCTCGAATCAGGCCTGGTAATCAGGGATTTCGCCACAACGCCCGATACCCTGCGCGAACTTGAAGCCTATTTCACCAGGTAAGTCATGGATTTTCTTGATTTTTTTCAGGCGTAATCATGTTTTTATTCTAAATTAGCATTACCTTTACATACCAATTACCAAGCAATGAAAATGACCCTTTCATCCAGGTCAGCAGGGATTATCATGTTGATTATCATATGCCAGGCATTACAGGCACAGCCATGGTCACCCCTCAAACTCAACGAGAAATTCAACTATTCCCTGAACAGCGTTAATTTCATCACCAACACCATCTGGACCGACTCTGTGAAAACCGCAGGGGGCGATTCAGTGTTTTACCTGAACCGTATTGTTACCGGCTGCGACTCCTGCCAGGCCCCTTACAAATGGGCAAACAAACCTGATTTCCTGAAAACAACGATGGTCCGCAAACCAGGTGGGATTTACAACTTCAGGACACCAGGGTCGATGGTGATCAGAACATTAGCCAAAACTGGGGATACCTGGCTGTATGACACTACCCGAAATATCCAGGCCCAATTAGTTTCGGCGGTTGCCGAACCCGTCTTCGGCATCACTGATTCCGTAAAGGAAATCCTGCTGTCTGACGGTTATTCCATACGCCTGTCAAAAAACTTCGGTTTGCTCCGGTTTCCATCTTCAGTATCAGGAAGTTCCCTCTATTCGCTTGAAGGGATTGAAGGGCGGAATGTCGGGCAGTTGGTCCCCCGGTTTAAGGAAATCTATAATTACAACACCGGGGATATCTTCCAGTATCACAACAGATATTTTAGTTATGGTATTCAACAGGGTATCGAGTACCTGACCAAGATTAAAATTATTTCAAAAGACTCAAGTTCAGGGCATTATGCATATAATATCCTGCGGATATCCTGTTCCTGGCCCATTTCCCTCATTGGTTCCCATGGCGATACAACACATTATTATGAATTTGACACCCTGGTTTTTTCCGATTCAATACATCATCCTGCCAATTATTACCCCAATCAAATGATTGAAAACCCATTGAATATTGACAGTCCTAATACCGGTTATTTCCAAACAACGCCGGATGTAAACCAGGTATATACCAAATGGGTCGGGGCGATGAGTCCCGGGGACGATCCTGCTGTTTATATTCATGGCACCTACTGCACGCCTCCGTTGCCCTGGGATGTGCTCGTTCCCGGAGGATTTGTAACCACTTTCCTGAAAGTATTTAAGCCCGGCCTGGGAAATACGTATTATGCGTTTTCGTTTTTCGAAGTGGAGGAATTAGAAGAACTGATCGGGTATATCAAAAACGGTGAGGCGACCGGGATCATCTATCCCGATGATTTCATCCTGGAGGGACTTCACAACAGCATTGCAAATCAGGAATTCATAGTCTATCCCAACCCTGCAGGGGATTTCCTGTTTATAAGAAATTTCATTCCTGTGATGGAAGCTGCTGCAGAGATCAGGAATCTTTCAGGAGTCATTGTAAAAAAGGTTCCTTTTGAATTCCCTATTGATGTATCCGACCTCTCCCCTGGTTATTACTTTATCAGCATAATTACCCGTAAAAATGAAAAAACCTGGAACGGAAACTTCCTTAAAAAATGATCAGGAGATAATCCTTGCCAGGATCCGTCATTTTTGTGCATACCAGGAAAGGTGCAGCCATGAGGTTGACCTGAAGCTGACGCAATGGAAGGTGTCTCCTGAAAGAAGAAATCACATCATGAAGCATTTGCAGGAGGAAGGGTTTATCAACGAAGAACGGTATGCCCGGATTTTTGTACGCAGTAAATTTCACATTAACAAATGGGGACGAGCAAAAATCCGTTATGAACTTAAAACCCGTATCATCCCCGACAAACTGGTCAGCAAGGCCATGGAAGAGATCGGTGAGGATGATTATATGAGAACCATTCGTGAATTGATCCTTAAAAAAAAGTCGGAAATAAATACCGGAAAACATTTGAACATCCGCGAAAAAATCATCACTTTTGTCACAGGCAAAGGATATGAATTTGACCTGATCTCAAAAGTATTAACTGAACTTAAACTCTGACATGGTATCACAAGACCAACTGAAGGACCTTCAGACAAGACTCGACGTCTTGAGGAGGTACCTTTGACATCGATAAAAAACTTTCCCAGATAGCAGAAGAAGAACACCTCTCGCAAGCCCCCGATTTCTGGAACAACCCCAAAGCCGCCGAGCAGGCATTGCGTGCCATTCGTGACAAAAAACTATGGACCGACGCTTATCTTCATGCAGTTTCAAGCCGTGATGATCTGCTGATCATGTGGGATTTTTATATCCAGGGAGAAGGAACCGAAACTGATCTCGAAACGAATTACCGCTACACACTCCACCTTGTCGAAGAACTTGAATTCCGCAATATGCTGAGTGGTGAAGAGGATAAGCTCGGCGCCATTGTACAGATCAATTCAGGGGCAGGAGGCACCGAATCGCAGGACTGGGCGGAGATGCTCATGCGGATGTACATCCGTTATGCCGAGCGAAGCAGGTTTAAAATCACAGAGGTTGATTACCAGGAGGGCGATGTGGCCGGAATCAAATCGGTGACCCTCGAATTTGACGGTGATTATGCCTATGGATATCTCAAGGGTGAAAACGGAGTCCACCGGCTTGTAAGGCTTTCACCTTTCGACTCGAACCATAAACGGCATACCTCGTTTGCATCTGTTTATGCATACCCGATCATCAACGACGATATTGTTATTGATATCAACCCGTCCGACATCAGCTGGGATACCTTTCGGAGCAGCGGCCCGGGAGGGCAGAATGTGAACAAAGTGGAAACTGCGGTCAGGCTCAAACATGAACCCTCCGGTATTGTGATTGAATGCCAGGAAACACGCTCACAGGGCCAGAACCGCGAAAAGGCGCTGAAGTTGCTGAAGTCTCAGTTATACGAAATCGAACTGAGAAAACAACGTGAAAAGATCAGCGTGATCGAAAGCGGAAAGAAAAAAATCGAATGGGGAAGCCAGATCCGGAGTTATGTGCTTCATCCCTATAAAATGGTCAAAGACCTTCGTACAAGTTTTGAAACATCAGACACGCAGGCTGTTCTTGACGGAGATCTCACGGAGTTCATCAAAGCCTACCTGATGGAGTATGGCAACGCTGGATAAGATGTAAGGTGGCGAGCTATCCAGGTAAAGACGTGCCGTTGCGCATCTTAAAAAGATCTAACATGCTGAAGATATATCACAACCCGTCCTGCAAAAAGTCCCGTGCCGGGCTCCAGTATCTGAAAGAATCCGGGAAACCATTCACAGTGGTTGAGTACCTTAAAAATCCAATGACTGAAAAAGAATTGGAAAAAATTCTGGTGAAATTAAACCTCAAACCCTCAGCTCTTTTGCGAACACAGGAAGATTATTACAAACAACATCTGAAGGGCAAAAAATTTGAAGACCATGAACTGGTCAAGATGATCGTTCAGAATCCAAAACTCATGCAGCGCCCTATCATTGAGAGCACCTACAAAGCCGTGTTCGGCGATCCGGTTGAAAATATCGTGCTCCTTTTGAAATAAAACCAGAAGACAAACCATAATAACCTGCATCATGAAAACACGTATCGAAAAAGACACCATGGGCCCCATTGAGGTTGCCATGGACAAGTACTGGGGAGCCCAGACACAACGGTCGCTTACAAATTTTAAAATCGGTGAACCGGGTTCCATGCCCAAAGAGATGATCCGTGGAATGGCGGTCCTGAAAAAAGCCGCAGCCATGGTCAATGCCGACCTGGGCGTTCTTGATGTCCACAAGAAGGATTTGATCGTGATGGCGTGTGATGAAATCCTTGAGGGCAAACTCGATGATCATTTTCCGCTGGTGATCTGGCAAACCGGTTCAGGCACCCAAACCAACATGAACCTCAATGAGGTGATCGCCAACCGGGGCCATGTGCTCAACGGCGGTGAACTTGGCGGCGAAGGCAAAACCGTGATCCATCCCAACGATGATGTGAACAAGTCGCAGTCTTCCAACGATACTTTCCCGGCTGCAATGAGCATTGCAGCGTATCAAATGGTAACGGGGACAACCATTCCCGGGGTGGAACTTTTAAAGGGAACTTTTCTGAAAAAATCTGAAGAATTCAGGGAAATCGTAAAAACAGGACGCACCCACCTGATGGATGCCACCCCGCTTACACTGGGACAGGAATTTTCGGGTTATGTTTCGCAACTTGAACACGGACTGAAGGCGCTGAAAAACACCCTTCCGCACCTTTCAGAACTGGCGCTCGGCGGCACTGCTGTTGGTACCGGATTGAATGCCCCAAAAGGCTACGATGTGCTGGTGGCAAAAAAAATTGCCGAACTGACCGGGTTGCCGTTTGTCACGGCTGAAAATAAATTTGAGTCCTTGTCGGCACATGATGCGATGGTAGAAACCTCCGGAGCACTGAAAACATTGGCGGTGAGCCTGATGCACATTGCTTCCAACATCCGCCTGCTGGCTTCCGGGCCACGTTGCGGCATCGGTGAACTGATGCTCCCCGAAAATGAACCGGGATCAAGCATCATGCCTGGCAAGGTGAACCCGACCCAGCCCGAAGCCATGACCATGGTATGTGCTCAGGTGCTGGGGAATGATGTGGCCATCAACATCGGCGGCATCAGTGGTCATTTCCAATTGAATGTGTTCAAACCCCTGATGATCTCAAACCTGCTGATGTCAGCACGTTTGCTCGGCGACGCCTGTGTATCTTTCAACGACAACTGTGCCGTGGGTATCATGCCCAACATGGCAGCCATCAGCAAGAACCTTGAAAATTCTTTGATGCTGGTAACGGCACTGAATCCCATCATCGGGTATGACAATTCTGCCAAAATTGCAAAAAAAGCACACCAGGAGCATAAAACCCTGCGGCAGGCGGCAATGGAATCGGGATTGATTTCTGAAGAAGATTTCAACCGTGCAGTGGATCCCAGGAAAATGGTGGGTCCGAAATGAACGTGGGACTTGGGACGTGAGGCGTTCGATGCATTGAAGTCGTATCTCTGGTGAATAGAAGTACCAGTTAATTTGAATCATCATGGTGGTTAAGAAAAAAAATAAGAACCCGGCACCACGGCATTTACATTTCAGCCTCATTTTTGTGGTTATTGCAACCATTGTGGCATTCTATCCGTCTGTTGGAAACGATTTTGTGAATTGGGATGATGTTGCTTACCTCATGAACAAGGACATGATTAAAACTGTCAGCATCGACAACCTGATGAAAATATTCTCCTCTTTCTTTTTGGGGAATTATCATCCGCTGACCATCCTGAGTTTTTCTCTCGATTATTCCTTTTTTAAGATGACTGCCCATGGATATCATGTGCATAACCTTATCCTGCACATTATCAATACCGTGATTGTCTATTTTGTCACCTGGCACCTGTTTAATAAAAACAACCTGACAGCCTTCATTGCATCCATCCTCTTCGCGATTCATCCCATGCATGTTGAGTCAGTCGCATGGGTTTCAGAAAGAAAAGATTTATTATATACCATGTATTTCCTGCTGGCGATGCTGTCGTACATCTTCTACGACAAAACCCGGAAAAATAAATATCTTTTCTTTACGCTTGCGTGTTTCTTACTTTCACTGCTTTCAAAAGCACAGGCTGTCACCCTTCCCATCGTTTTGTTATTGATTGATTATTTCCTTGCGCGTAAACCCGATGTTAGGATGTTCCTTGAGAAGATCCCTTTCTTCGCCCTGTCACTTGTATTTGGTATTCTTGCAATTCTTGCCCAGAAGGCGGAAAATTCCATAAACCCGGTCGGAATTTCTGTATTGAACAGCCTGTTCTATGCACAATACAGCATCTGGATATACCTTCTTAAACTGGTGCTGCCAGTCAATCTAACCTGTCTTTACACCTATCCTTTTACCGCGCAAGGCAGTGTTCCTTTCTTTATCTATCTTGCACCGGTCATTGTGATCATTTTGCTCTTCCTCATCGTGAGAACCTGGAAATCTCAGCCGGCAATCTGTTTCGGGCTTCTTTTCTTCCTTGTTGTGATTTCCCCGGTACTGCAGTTTCTTCCTGTCGGACAGGCAATTGTAGCCGAACGTTATTCTTATATTCCTTACATTGGCTTGTTTTTTATACTTGCTATTCTATTTTCACAACTTCGCGAACGGATAAAATCTGCGGGAAACAGAAAGAACCTGAATTATTTCGGGATAGGGATTATTCTATTGCTTTGCATCCTTACATGGAACAGAACAAAAGTTTGGGGCGACAGCGTTTCCCTTTGGACGGATGCGGTGGAGAAAGACCCGAAATGCATGACTGCATATATCAACCGCAGCAATATATACATGAAACACAATAAAAATGATCTGGCAATCCAGGATTGTAACGATGGGCTAAAAATTGACTCAACCAGTTATGATTTATATCTTATCCGGGGTACGACCTACATGAATATGGAAAGGTACGACCTTGCACTGAAAGATTATACGCGTGCCATCCGTATCGACCCCAAAGGCTATGCCGCCTATCGCGACCGGGGCCTTCTTTATGGCCAAATGTCCGATAAACTTGACGTCGGAATTTCTGACTTCAGGTCCAGCCTGAAACTCCTGCCTGCTGATATCGATGGAAATTACAATCTTGCGGTGGCCTATTACAAAAAACGGAACTATGACAGTTCAATGTACTATTGTAAGAAAACACTTGAATTGTCACCCGATTACCCTGGTGCGCATTATGTTTATGCTATAATATCTGCAGCAAAACAGGATTTTGCCAACGCTTATTTACATGGCTCCAGAGCTCAATCGCTTGGGTATAATCTCCAACAGGGGTTAATCGATGGCTGGCGGAAACAAGCGAACATTGTCATTCCTGTTCTGAAATAACAGGCATTCTCAATTGAATATCATATCCTTTTTCAACCCCTTCATCCGGCAGATGAAGGCTTTTCGAATAGTATCATATCCCCGGGTAATATAGAGTGTATCTGCCAGAAGGATCGTATCGTATAGTGTTCCGAACAACTGAACAGGATCTTCGTAATCGTCGCTTAAGGCAATATAATAGGCATCGGTTCCTTGTCTGAGGTTTCCACGAAGGCGATTGATCCAATGATACTTATGAATTCGTTCCAGTGTTCCAAGGGCATATACCGGTTTGTTGATCTTCCTGCCCACATAATAATCCAGGTTGGCCGCAGGAAACCATCTGAACGTAAGGATCGGTGAATTTTTATCCATGCGGGCATGTTCCACATCATTCTTTGCCAGCGGGGCAAACTTCTCTCCCAGTTGATTCCATCCCGTCATATCGTGAGAAACATCGTCAAGCTTCCATTTGCTGAGCGGCACCCATCCGTACCTGATCTGACCAACCGCGGTCACTGCAACGAGCAATAAAAAAAAGAGGGAACTTGTCACCGGCCAGGGAACAACCCGGAGCCTGGAGCCCTGCCGGTTGGGTTCTGAAAGGTAAGCGGCTGCAATGAGGATGAATCCAAGGTAGCCGGGGCCTGTCCAATGCGGAAGGGTGCTGCGGAAAAGTGAAAATGACAGGAAAACCACGACCAGTGGAACACTGATCCATAGTATAATCCGTTTATAATCTGCCCGGATGAATTGCCGGTGGCGCAGAAGGGCGACAAAAGCTGTAAGGATGATCAGCACATTCACCGGATTGTTATAAAAGAACTCACCGGCAATTTCGGTAATAAAATATTGAAGCTGAAGGCCGGATCCGGTAATTCCGACACGGTTTTCATGATAGGTAATGCTGATGAAGTCATTTTCGAAATTCCATAGAATCACCGGGATGCTGAAAAGTAAAAAAATCAGCAGTGCGCCATACGTTTCCTTAGCCCTGAACCATCTTCGGTTATAGAACAACATGTAAAACAAAACGCCCGTAACTAAAAAAACTGAATGATACTTCGACAGGATGGCAAGGCCTGCGGTTGCCCCGGCAAGTAAAAGCAGGATCCTGCTTTTAGGCATCAGGTTGCGGTCGGGAAGTGATTTCAGCAGAAGGAACAGCGTGAGCAACCAGAAAAACACCTGGGGTGTGTCGGGAAGAATGAAGGTTCCGCTGAGAATAAACCCATAGAAGGAGGCTGTGAAGAGCAGGGCTGCATACAAACCTGTGAGCGGGCCTTTGATCTGCCTTCCGATAAGGAACATCAACACGGTACTCAACGTTCCAAGCACTACTGCGGCCAGTCGTATGAAAAATTCACTGTCGAAGGCAAGGTTCAGGGTAAATAACTGTATCACAAGACCTACCATCGGCGGATGATCAAAATGACTGAGCGCCGGAAATTTTGCATAGGTCCAATAATAGACCTCATCATTCCCCAGTTCAATAAAGCCGGCAATGAATCCGCGAATCAACGCTGAACAGATCAGCAGAAAAAACAGAGTCCAGTAAATCTTACGGTTCGACGGCATTTATTCTAATTTGTTGATAAACAATTTTACCCCAGTCACCCCTGTCCACCCCCTCAAAGATAACGTTTCTAAAATAAACTCATGAGCAATTTCAGGTTCAGGAACACAACGATCCCTCCAACGGTTAAAAGCATGGCCCTGGTGGAAGCGGTATTCACATATTTTCCCATGACTTTTTTTGAGGAAGTCAGGTAGATCTGGAGGAATATGGTAAAGGGCAACTGGATGCTGAGCACCATCTGAGAGATGATCAAACCCTGGTATGGATTACTGATAATAAAAACAATGAGCAGGGCGATCACCAGTGAAATCATCACGCCAAGCCGAGAATGGTTGTCGTGAATGTCGTAAGGTTCCCCGAAAAGCCCGGCGAAAATGCTGCCGCCCGCCATGCCGGAGGTGATGGTGGAGGCGACACCGGCAAAGAGCAGTGCGATGCCAAAAACCACTGCAGCATTATTTCCCAGCAAGGGTTTGAGAATACTTTCTGCCTGCTGCAATTCATTTACCGGGAGGCGATTTGTGAAAAATGCCGTCGCTGCTAAAAGGATGATCGCACTGTTGATGGCCCATCCGATCACCATGGAAAAAAGGGTATCGAAAAGTTCGTAGTCCATCTGCCTTTTGATCACCTTTTCATCCTCCAGGTTCCATTGACGGCTTTGAATGATTTCTGAATGAAGAAACAGGTTATGGGGCATCACCACAGCTCCCAGCACACTCATCACGATGATCATCGACCCCTGGGGAATGCTTGGTTTTACCCAACCGATCCCCGCCTGCACCCAATTGATGTCAACAAGTGTCAGTTCATAAAGGAAGGAGAGCCCGATGATGGAGACGAAAGCAATGATGAATTTCTCAATCTTCTGGTAGGAATTGGTGAACAGCATGATGACCACGAAAACGAAGGCCAGGATTGCGCCGGCAGGAACAGGTATTTCGAACAGCATGTTAAGTGCAACAGCGGCTCCAAGTATTTCGGCAAGGGAGGTGGAGATGGAAGCCCCCATGGCTGAAACCAGTACCGTTCGGGATACCCATCGGGGCGTATACATGTTTGCCGCTTCCGACAGGCACAAACCGGTTGCAATACCGAGATGGGCCACATTGTGCTGAAGGATGATCAGCATGATGGTTGAGAGCGTGACCATCCAGAGCAACTCATATCCAAACCCGGAACCTGCGGCAATGTTCGAAGCCCAGTTTCCCGGATCGATGAATCCCACTGTGACAAGCAATCCCGGCCCGATGTATTTCAGGATATCAAGTCCGCCAAAACGCGGTTTGTGGTCACGCCTGCGAAGATCTTTAAGAAAATCTTTAAACACTATTCCTTGTCAAATCCAAACTTCCAGGCGAAAGCGGCCAAAACGGCACCAATGATCGGGGCAATGATGAACAACCAAAGCTGCATCAGCGCTTTACCGCCGGCAAAAAGCGCCGGGCCCAGGCTACGGGCAGGGTTGACCGATGTTCCTGTGACGGGTATGGCAACCAGGTGTATCAGCATCAGGGTGACGCCGATTGCCAAACCGGCCATGGTCCCGTTTCCGAATTTTGAAGTTACGGCCAGGATAACAAAGAGGAACAGGAATGTCATCACGGTTTCAACCGCAAAGGCGCTGACGACGTTGTAACCGCCCAGGTAACCTTCACCCCATCCGTTTGAGCCAAGCGCCCATTCTTTCATCTCAAAACCAGGCTGACCACTTCGGATGAGATAAAGCACCGATGCACCAAGGATGGCGCCAAGACATTGGGCGATGATGTAGCCGATGGCATCTTTTAATTCCATCTTGCCGGCAGTAAAAACCCCGATGGTAACCGCAGGGTTGATGTGGCAACCGGATATGCCACCAATGGCATAGGCCATTGCTACAACAGCGAAACCAAATGCAATTGCAATCCCCAGTACGCCAATCCCGGCTGGTCCCGATGAACTTATACCGGAAATTGAAGCTGCGCCGCAACCAAATAGCACCAGGCTGAAGGTACCGATCAATTCTGCTATATATTTTTTCATAAGCTCTTTTTTTTTGTTTTGTTTTTGGCTAGTAAAAACAGGTAAAAAGCAACTCCGGTCTCGCCGGAGTTGCTTTTCTCATTACAAAAATTGCCTGGATTGCCGAATTATTTCTTCGGAAATTTCAGCAACCCGTATTTCTGCCAATCTGCATAAATTGACTGGGCAATATTAACTGAAGACTGGTCAATATATTGAGGATCAGTTACAGTTATTTCCCCTGTCCATAATGCATCCTTCGAACCGTGAGTATAAAGGCTGGCCTGCAGGTTTATTACGGAAGTCGTTGTCCAGTATCCTCCCGTTGAAACAACGCCACCTCCATAGAAGCCTCCGCCATAATAGCCGCCACCCCAGTAACCACCTCCCCAATAGCCGCCATATCCTCCGGTATAATAGGTTGTAGGAGGAATATAACTTTCAGTTTTATCGGTGCCCTTGTATTTAAAAACCAAGATACCGTCTGCCCCGAGACTGTCGCATATCCGCTTGATATCATCAAGCGGATATTTAATGCTTGGATTCAGAAAATCAAGTGAGCCAATGGATTTGAGCCCTTGTTTTTCGAAATAGGCATCCATTGACTGTTCAAAAGGTTTCATGTATTCCAATTTTTCAAACATTGGCATAAGGACTACATTCGAAATCTGTGATTTATTGTCCGGGTTCTTCCAACTGGTCAGGGTGACCGGGGAACCACATGAGGTGAGCATAAAGACAGCAAGGGCTGCCAAAAGACCAAAATAAAGTTTTCCTGTTTTCATAGATTCTTTTTTTTGAGGGTAAAGATAAAACATTTTCAACAGGAAAATAAATTTATTGCTTGATGATCTTTCCTGTTCCCGTATGTTTCCCGGTAATTACACGGATGAAATAAACTCCGCAGGGTTTCCCCTCCAGGGTGAAATCATATTTCCTCTCTCCTGAGCCCGTTGCGGTCATTAACCGTTCTCCATAAAGGCCATATAGTTCGACACGGAGTTCCGCCGTTCCTTCAACTCCCCTGAGTTCCAGTGAAAATCCGCCATTGGTCGGATTCGGGTAGATCGTGAAGAAGGATCTTCCACTGGCCGGGTAATCTCCTGCTTCTTCTGACGGAGCCGTGACCTTGCTGGCAGACTTTGCACCACACCAGGGTCCGGCCGAAGCGATGAGCCCGCTCATGTATCCTCCCGGTTCAACTTGTGTGCCCGGATGATAATAGATCCCCTGACCTGCTATCATGATGGCCCTGCCGCCATTCTCCACAATGAATGTTTCGCTTCCGCCCGCTACCGCAATGGTTTGGATGGCGTCGTAACATTCCGTTTGTCCGCTGCCTACAATCCCTGTTACAAAAACCGATGCGGGAACACCCGTAACCGTCATGACCACCGTGTTCGATGTGGCAGGATTGCCCGAAGCACACGCCGCGCTTGAGGTAAGCATACAACTTACCGCATCTCCGTTAACCGGTATATAGGAATAGACCGGATTATTCGTTCCGGTATTCAGTCCATTGACCCTCCACTGGTAAAATGGCGTGGATCCTCCGTTGACCGGCACAGTGGTGAAGGTGACCAGCGTGCCCGGCTCTACCGGGTTGGCCGATGCAACTACGGAGACACTTACCGGTTGCGGTGCATCGATGCTGATATAGACATAATTGTACATCCAGTTGGTGCATGGGGTCACTGTGCTTTCGGCAAGAACCATGTAGTAACCCGATGCAGTTTGCATACCGAACGAAACCGGATAGCCGGTTCCAGCTACAGGAGCGCTGGCCGGTATGAAATTGACAAAAAGCCAGTAATTGACCCCTGTTTGTGTGCCACTCAGGCCTACCAAAACCCCAGGTCCGCCTGCACAATAGCTTCCGCCTCCCGTCACTGAAAAAACGATCGGAAGTGCGTTTACCTTGGCAATTACCGGTTTAATGTCATAATAGCCCATTGCTGTTGTGGCCTTGATGTAATAGGTTCCATTGCCCGCCCTGGAGGGTGTTGACATGGAAAGGGTGGCTGCTACGTCGGTCCAATAGGTGAGCGTGGCACCGCATAACATGCTGCCGGCGGTAACGGCCGCGGCGGTCAGGTCAACCCGGCTGGGTGAACATACCGGGGCCGGGTTCGTGATGACCAGGAGCGGGGTGGGATTCACGGCCACGACCTGGCTCAGGGTCCCGGCACATCCGTTGGCATCTGCAACCGTAACGGTATAAGTGCCTGCTGCCAATCCGGTAATGTCCTCACTCACCGCCCCATTACTCCATAAGAAGGAATAGGGTAAAACTCCACCGGTCACAGTTAAATCGATCGAACCATCAGCCAGGCCGGCACAGCCATCCATGTGAACCGTGGTGGATAATGCCACAGCCGCTGGTTCGGTTATAACAAATGAGGTTGTAGCAGCACATCCATTTCCGTCAGTGACTTCCACCGCATAATTGCCAGCGATCAAACTTGCCGGAGATGAATAATGATGAGGTGACGGATAACATATAAAATATTCGTCACAACCATAAGGGCAAATATTGGGGCCACATGGGTCAAGGGACCATATTCCATATGTAGGATCATAAGGGACTGTACCTCCGCTTGGGGTCAAAGTGACTGTTGACGTTCCTCCATAACATGCAACATTCGTCATAGAAACCCCAACGGATAATGCCGGAGGTCCGGAAATTGAAAAAGCCGCATATGCTAAACAACCATTTCCATCCGTAACTGTGATGGCATAAGTGGCTGTGCCCACTCCGTTGAGATCTTGTGTAGTGGCCCCGTTGCTCCATCGATAGGTATATGGCAATGTTCCGCCGCTAACTTCAATATCGATTGCACCGGTGGCTCTACCGTAACATAAAACAGGAGTAATCACGGCGCTTGGCGAAACGACAAGGGCATCGGGTTCAGTCACCGTCCAGCTTCCAATACTTGTGGAGAAGTTTGCATCGGTTATGGTAACTGTATAGGTCCCTGCTGATAAGCCTGTGATGTCGTGCGTTGTCGCTCCATCACTCCAATGATAGGTATAGGGAGGTATTCCGCCGGTAACTGAAATATAAACACCACCGGTCTCTGATAATTTGCATCTAAGGTTAATAACCGAACCAGTGGGGTTTAATGGTGTTGGAGGCGGTTCATCATTTGGAAGGAAATCACCATCCTCTGCATCTTTTCCGCCAGCTCCGGCAGTTCCCTTTGTTCCGTCCGTAGCTTTCCCTCGGCCATCTCCACTTCCATCACAGCAACCAGTGGCAGCTTTAAAATGAACAGGATTGCAATTAAGGTCACATATTGTGTAATTATACGGATCATATGACTCGTGGTCACCACATAAAATTGAGAGGCAGGCATCGGGATTTAAATTATTCAGCGGAGGATCCTGTGCCATATCGCAATGATAAATACAAGCGGGATTATTGTTATAATCACTGCACGTTATTGTCAAGCCGCCCAACGAAGTTTGGGCGATGCACCGGCTAAGCAAGGTGGTCCCTGCTTTTTTATCGTAGTATTTAATATCAGGAGAACCCGCATCAGGGACATAACATTCAGCCCCAAGCATGTATTCCCACACATCATCACATGCACAGAAGCGTTCATCGCAAGGACAGCTACCATTGCAGCTTAATGCTGCATTGGCCGAATGACCTCCTCCGTAGTTAGGACCAGTGCTTTTACCCAAACCACCTTTCGTATTCACCGTTGCTGTACCGTTCAGGATAAATTTGGTATAGTAAACTATGCCACCTGCCCCGCCACTGGCTCCCCTGCCACCAATGCCGCCCGGGCCGCCACTTCCTGCACCGGCTCCCTTATTGGCATTAGGCGCACCTCCTGCCCCACCTTGCCCCCCATATCCTCCATTTGCTCCATCAACTCCACCCGCATCGATTTTACCGTTGTTGCCAAACGTCATGTTCTGTGCTTTGAATATGACGATCCCTCCACCACGGCCGCCATTGCCGCCCGTTACACCCGGCGCACCATCGGAGCCATCATTGCCCTTAACTCCTCCACAGCAGGGAGCATCACCGCCTGAACCACCGCCTCCGCCGCCACCCTGTCCTCCGGTACCACTCCAACCACCTCCACCCATTAGAATCAGTCTGTTGGTACCAAGCAAGTTACTCTCATTGGTAGCACTGACCCCTAGAGCATATAAAGTACAAGGTGCTGAAGGAGCACCGGCGACTGATATATTATCAGGTTCACCAACAGAATAAGGTCCACCTCCATTGCCTGCAAGGCCAATACCCTTTCCGCCTTTCCCATCACCTGCTGATGCACCTGGGGCAGGGCCACCATCTCCATGAAGACCTCCGGCTCCGCCACCTCCAACAGTTGCCAACCCTTTGTCAAACCCTTTTTCTGATGCACTGATTGTTCCATCTATGCTCAAGTTTTCCTTGACCAGAAATGCAACCACACCTCCTGTAAAACCATCCCATGGAGCGCATGTCAATGAAGAACCATTAGGTATTGACAAAGAAAGATATTGGGGGACCAGGATTATCTGTGCATGCGTATACACATTGCTGGAATTGGTTGCATTAACCAATTCTACAGTAGTTCCATTAATGGATTTTATCGCGTTGAATTCCCAATTTCCGGTACCTGAACAACTTTTCATCCCGATAATCAAAACGATTTTATCGTTTAAAGCAGATGTCCACGAACCTTCTATGTGAGTGATTGTAACAAATGTTACAGATGAAGTGATCGGGGGATCAATAAATGCACGAAAAGCATCTACCTGAAAATCTCCAGGCCATAAGGGTACATTCAGTTCTGTTCCATTGCCATAATAAGGCCATACCTGAGCCTGGGTTGGAACATTAACAATACATAAGAGAACTGCAGATGCAAGAACCCATTTTATCATTGATAGTACGAAATTTACCATTTCCCTTGTCATACTAGATTCTTTTTTCATAAGGATTCCTCCAATATTTAAATTGTTTATAAGATCCTTTTAGTATAATTATTGCTTGATGATCTTTCCTGTTCCCGTATGGTTCCCCGTTATTACACGGATGAAATAAACTCCGCAGGGTTTCCCCTCCAGGGTGAAATCATATTTCCTCTTCCCTGTACCCGTTGCGGTCATCAACCGTTCTCCATAAAGGCCATATAGTTCGACACGGAGTTCCGCCGTTTCTTCAACTCCCCTGAGTTCCAGTGAAAATCCGCCATTGGTCGGATTCGGATAAATTGTGAAGAAGGATCTTCCGCTGGCCGGGTAATCTCCTGCTTCTCCTGACGGAGCCGTGACCATACTGGCAGACTTTGCCCCACACCAGGGTCCGCCCGAAGTGATGAGCCCGTTCATGTATCCTCCCGGTTCTACCAGTGTTCCCGGATGATAATAGATCCCCTGACCCGCTATCATGATGGCCCTGCCGCCATTCTCCACAATGAATGTTTCGCCTCCGCCCGCTACCGTGATGGTTTGGATGGCGTCGTAACATTCCGTTTGTCCGCTGCCTGCAATCCCTGTGACAAAAACGGATGCAGGAATACCCGTAACCGTCATGACCACCGTGTTCGATGTGGCAGGATTGCCCGAAGCACATGCCACATTGGAGGTAAGGACACAACTTACCGCATCCCCGTCAACCGGTGTATAGGAATAGACAGGATTATTCGTTCCGACATTCAGGCCATTGACCCTCCACTGGTAACCCGGCGAGGAACCTCCGTTGACCGGAACGGCTGTGAAGGTGACCAGCGTGCCCGGCGCTACCGGGTTGGCCGATGGCACAACAGTTACACTTACCGGTTGTTCCGGATCGATGCTGATATAGATATAATTGTACATCCAGTTGGTGCATGGGGTTACTGTGCTTTCGGCAAGAACCATGTAGTACCCCGATGCGGTTTGCATGCCGAAAGAAACCGGATAGCCGGTTCCTGCCACAGGAGCGCCTGCCGGAATGAAATTGACAAAAAGCCAGTAATTGACTCCTGTTTGTGTGCCACTCAGGCCTACCAAAACCCCGGTTCCGCCTGCACAATAGCTGCCGCCTCCCGTCACTGAAAAAACGATTGGAAGTGCGTTTACCGTGGCAATTACCGGTTTAATGTCATAATAGCCCGTTGCTGTTGTGGCCTTGATGTAATAGGTTCCATTGCCCGCCCTGGAGGGTGTTGACATGGAAATGGTGGCGGCTGCATCGGTCCAATAGGTGAGCGTAGCGCCGCACAACAGGCTGCCGGCGGTAACGGCTGCTGCGGTCAGGTCAACCCGGTTGGGTGAACATACCGGGGCCGGGTTCGTGATGACCAGGAGCGGGGAGGGATTCTCTGCAACGACCTGACTCAGGGTCCCGGCACATCCGTTGGCATCTGTAACCGTAACGGTATAAGTGCCTGCTGTCAATCCGGTAATATCTTCACTCACAGCCCCGTTACTCCATAAGAAGGAATAGGGTAAAACTCCACCGGTCACAGATAAATCGATCGAACCATCAGCCAGGCCGGCACAGCCTGCCATTTGAACGGTGGAGGATAATGCCACAGCCGGTGGTTCGGTGACAACCCAGGAACCAGTTGCCGTTGCATCATTGGCATCAGTCACCGTTACCGTATATTGGCCGGCATAAAGTCCAACAATCCTGACAGAAGTGCCAAAATTACTCCAGGCATAATGATAGGGTAATAATCCTCCGAAAACGTAAATTTCAATAGCTCCGGTGGGCACCCCGTTACAAGTAAGATTAGTAACATATGCCGGGCCTACGACCACATCCGGCGGATTATAAATATTGCCGAAATTTTTGTCCCCGATGGATCCATTTACGACATCGACCATATAAACAGCCGGATTAAGAGGACACTTCTGCTCCCAGAGTGGTTTTACAACTTCCGACACCTCATACTTCCCGGGTTTGAGATTTTCAAAGGAATAATTACCGCCGTTGTCCGTGTGGGTCGATCTTGTTACCAAACCATCAGTCAGAACAATCTCCCATTTTTCCAGCTTGGGTTCAACAAGGTCGTAGGAACAATTTTGTATCAACTCCTGCCATTTATATCCCAGGATCCTCCCGGAATACTTGCATTTGCCATTTTCATCCGAATTGAAGATATCAAAGACCTCCTGCGGAGAAAGCACGCGCGTAAAAATTTCAATTTCATCAAGTTGTACAACAGATCCGCTCGGGATCATTCCTCCAATCTTCAGGTCTGTATTGTTTGAAAGCCATTGATTGTTGTAAAGTGTGGGATTTCCACCTGCGCAAACATTGCCGTTGATATAAAAAACAATTCCGGCGGGATCACTCCGTGAAACAGTCACAGCCACATGATTCCATTGTTGCGGGAGAAGAGTCTCCGTGCACGCATAATCGGTATGACTGGTCTGATTCCCCATGGTCAGGCCTAATCTGCCGTCCTGCACATAGAATGAATATCCTAAATTATTGTTTTCCAGCTTATTTAATATGAACAACTTGTACGGGCCGGATGTGGGTGGCTGGTAATTGATCCATGCATCGATGCTGAAATCAGCTGTTCCGATGTCAAGCTCATTATCATGCTTTACCAGCACATATTGCGTTTGGCTGGTAAATTTCAGCGCTCCTGAAACTTTGCCCGGAACATGCTCCGGAACAGGAGTCCCATAACCAGTTCCTTTGTTGGCAGCCTGTACGATGTTTTTGGCTTCTGTCCCTGAGGCTTCATCCAAAGGCCACCAGTTGCTCATGCCGATCGGTGCATTGACACATTCCTGGTTCCCGAAGTTGATATTCGTTACCGTTTCAGACGAATGAAGGACAATGTCATAATACCTTGGGTTTGACGGGCAGGATTGCGTGTAATATTTCTGTGAAACTTCAGAAACACGGTAATTTCCCGGGCATAGTCCGTTAAAGCAATAGTTGCCATCCTCGTCTGTCGTGGTGACTGCCGTTGCATCACCTGAAAGGTGGATGATCCAATCTTTCTTTTTCACATCATCGCCACTGTATATCCCATTTTTATCCTTGTCAATAAACTTGAACCCGCATATCTTTCCCGGCGGGTCGGTCAGGACTGCAATGGTTTTGGTTTTCGCGCAACCATGGCCATCGGTTACAATGACGGAGTAATTCCCTGCCGTCAATCCGAAAATATCCCTGGTTTGGAATCCATTGCTCCACTGGAACAAATAGGGCATGGAACCACCGGTCACGGTCAGGATGATGGCGCCGTCGGACCTTCCCGCGCAGCTGACATTAATAACATGGGGAATGATTGTGAGGGCAGGGGGTTCAGTAATGGTATAAGCAGCCATGGCATTTGTTCCATAGGCATCCGTAACCGTAACAGTATAATTACCTGCACCGAGTGAATTGATTGTTCCGGAAGTGGCTCCATTGCTCCACATATAGGAATATTCCGGCACACCTCCTGCAACAACAACCTGGATACTGCCTGTGGGCTCCCCATTGCAAAAGAGATGTTCAAGAATACCATGAAGAATAAGCGGGGGCTTGCATTTGCCCCTGATATCTGAATTGAAAATATCAATGATCTCGTGCTGGTCGAGTACACGTGTAAAGGTTTCTACTTCATCAAGATATTCCCATCCTGATGGGAAGTCGGTTCCGCCGATCTGCAAATTGTCATCGTTGGAAATGGTTATCCCGTAGAACGGATTTGGATTTCCACCTAAATATTCAAATCCATTGTAGTAGAATTTAATGCCCCCCGTTGAATTAAGATCCCGTTTTACGGTCACAGCAACATGGGCCCATTGTCCCAATGGCAGGGTGATCGAGGAAAGATATCTTCTGACAATACTCCCATCGCCTATTTTCAACGCCAGCTCCCCCGCATCCACGTAAAAACAATACCCTCGTTTGCCTCCCACTTGTTCATGCAGTTTATCAAGTATGGTCGCATTTGCTGTGAATGTTGAAGATTTGTACCCGACAAAGTAGATCCATGCATCAAAGGTAAAATCCCCTGTGCCGAAATCAACCTCCGCATCATCCGACACTGTAACATATTGATTGATATTGCCAAACTGAATGGCTCCAAGCACTTTCCCATTGGCATTCTGGAGAGGAGAATTAACATAATTCCCAACATTATTATTTGTACCGGCAATATCGTCGGCAGTGGTGCCTGTTTTTTCATCAAAGGGCCACCAGTTATTCATGTCGGGCGGAGCCTCCACGCAATAACGGTTGCCGAAATTGATGTCACCGGCTTCCTGTGCATCAGCGAGGTCAATGCTGTAATTTCCATGCGAAGCAGGCCACGATTGTGTCCAGGATGGCTTTTCAACTTCATTCACAACATAATTTCCGGCATACAGGTCTTCAAAACAATAGTCGCCATTCGGACCTGTCGTGGTCTTTTTCGATGCAGTACCGGAGAGTTCGATGGTCCACCCCGCGAGTTTCGGTTCTCCCCAGTCATAAGCGCCATTGCCATTGACATCGTTGAATTTAAATCCGCAGATCTTGCCGGTAGGTTTGTGCTTGCCGCAGTCGGCTGAATGATACATATCCGTTATCTCATCTTCTCCAAGCACCCTGTCGAAAATTTCAATCTCATCAAGGTATCCGAAGAAATAAAAATCATAGGGAGGCAGGTACATGTCATATCCCTTTGCGATATGCAAGTCGATCGTATTGGTCAGGTCGCCCTGGTGCGGTCTGGGGTCTTCCGTGCCATAAAGGATTCCATCTATGTAGAATTTGATCCCGGCATCAATATCCCTGTTTACTGTTACCGCAACATGATACCAATCACCATGAATATGAAACGGATGGCTGGACGAGCGGTAAATCGCAGGAAACGGGGAGGTTCCATCGGCAATTTCCAGTGCCAGGCCGTTAAGATTGTCAAGATAGAATGAATACCCATATGGAATGCCACCGACATAGGCCATTTTATCTACGATAATGTATTTGACTTTATGATCGTCACCATGAAAATCAGTCGGCTGCACCCATGCATCAATGCTGAAATCTTTCCCCGACATAAAGTTGAGTTCAGGATCATTTTTCACGACCAGGTAGTCAGTAATCCTGGTCGGGAAATTAAACGAAATACAACCGGCAACTTTCCCCGGTAAATTGCCCGGAGTGCCGACGTAGGTGGCCACGTTATTGGTCCCCATGATATCTTTGGCAGTCGTGCTGCCATTCTGTTCGTCGAAAGGCCACCAGGCCCGCATGCCCGAAGGCGGATCAACGCCATAACAGTAATTTCCAAAACTGATACCGATTACATTATTCCCTTCAGGAAGCGGAACAAAATAAACACCAAGCCCGGTTGAACCAGGACGTGATTGCCTCCAACCCGGCTTCTGAACTTCGCTAACCACGTATAAACCGGGCCAGAGTTGGTCGAAGCAATAGTTCCCGTTTGCATCGGTCGTGGTCGTCGCACTTGACGGGCCAGAAAGTTCGATGGTCCATCCTTCCAGGAATGGTTCACCCGAGGTGTACTCCCCGTCTTTGTTCTGATCGTCGAATTTAAACCCGCAGATACTCCCGGTAGGCTTGTGCTTGCCGCAGATCCCGGCATTTTTTATATTTTCAATTTCAGTTGGGTCGAGCGCCCTTTCAAACAATTCAATCTCATCCAGTTTGCCGTAGAAAACATACCCTAAAGTTTGGGATGCCCCGATAAATAAGTTTTGTGTATTGTCAACGTTGAAATTTATATTGGGAGGACTTGCAGTGCCTTGTGGCAGGCCATCAATGTAGAACTTGATCCCATCAACGGGATTATTTTTGTCAACCGTTACAGCAACATGATGCCAATGGTTGCCGTCAATTTCGAACTGTGACGGGTTTGAAGAATAATTATATGATGTCAATCCATCTGACAGATCCAGTTTTAAATAGCTATTGTAATATATATAAAAGCAGTAACCCTTGGGTGTACCCATGTTCGTGGTCCTTTTATCCAGGATCATGTCCATATCATTCTGGTCGTCCGTCAGGTTGACCCATGCGTCAATAGTAAAGTTTCCGCTACCGAAATTGATCTCACCGTGATCCTTCACTTCCAGGTATTCCTGCGTTGCCCAATGATCCCAGCGGTTCAGCTGAATGCATCCGGCCACCATGCCTGCCGGTTCCTGGATGGGGTTACCGACGTAATTAGCCGAATTATTATACTGCATCACATCTTTTGCTGAAGTACCGGTTGATTCATCAAAAGGCCACCAGGCTTTCATACCCGGAGGAGATTCAATCCCGTAGCAATTGCCAAAACTGAGTGATATCGATAAACCTGGGTCAAGTGTAACGGTATGGGAATGTATTGGAGAGGGAAATGTTTGTTTCCATCCAACCTGCTGATTTTCAGTAACCGTATAAGTACCTGCAGGGAGGCCTGTAAATTCATAATAGCCACTGGCATTGGTTGTACAAGGAGGTACTATAGGCGGAATCAGGTTTATAATCCAGCCGGACAGTCCATTTTCACCATCATTGCTATCCCAGTCCCCATCTCCATTCAAATCATTGAACTTATATCCGCTTATCGTCGAACTGCATGGATAATAGTTCTGCAATAAGGTAGGGAGCCCAAAACGGCAGTATGCCGGTGAGTTTATTTTAACGGCTTGTTCGGTAAAGGTTGCAGGATACGTATCAGGATTATCGATTCTGCTGACATAATCCCCTGCTATGGCTCCCGCGGTAAGCGTTCGTGCAACATAAATTGCATTGTCAGGTCCGAGTTGGAGCTGACCAAATATCCAGTTGTCCCCGCTGTTATGGATAATTGCTATTTCATTGGGTACTGCGGCAATGGCGGCCTCACTTGCAAAGTGCCGCTCATAAAATGTACCGCCGGAACAGACGGATGTTACCGGATAAGGGAAAGAGAACGTGTTTAAATTCACCTGGTATATCCGGCGATGGTTATAGTTGCAATCACAATAATCAGAGCCGCTGATAAATAAATATTGATCATTTGGGGAAAATTCCACCCCATAAATTGTGCAGTCGCTGCAATCATCCTGGAAATTCGGATAACCGCCAATATAAAGCGGGAACTGGATGCGCCTTGGATTTGTAACATGACCGGTAGCAGGATCAAAGTCTAAAAGTTCAACCCTCCTGGTCGCATTGATGGTAAGGGCGAGGTGCAAACCATCATGGGAAAACTTCATCTGACCCTGCGTATTTGCATTCCCGTATGGAGAAAGCTGATGACAGGTTCCTATCGATGAAATTATTGGTGGTGCGATTCCGAACTGATCAACCCTGTAAGCATAAAAACTACAGCCATTGGTGGCATCATCTGTTGAAAAATCATGGGTGATAACCCAGAAAAAATCCCCGGGATAAATGAAGGCAGTCAGTTTTTCAGTCATTCTCAGGCTTTTGGGGGTTAATAAAATATTTTTTTGTGAATTATTCACTGTCGGGGTTGACAAGCAATTATGTATCATGGTATAATTCAGGCCGAAGGCGTCATTGCCTCCGCACATCGTAAAAAGATAAAATTCATTATAATTGGTGTTTGGCTCGGGAACAGCAATGGCTGATTGTGTTGAAGTCGGACTTCCTTTTAAGCCATTTGCACCGGTAATGTCAACACCGAAGTTATCCTTGACAAAGTTGTTATTCTTATCCCAGACTGAAATGCCATCGGAGTAAAAAAGCAGGCTGCATTGGTTATCATATGCCATGGTGCAGCCTTCTCCGGTATCCATTTGCTGGCCATTATTGATATAGACCGGGACAGCACCCGAAAAATCAATTCCGGCCTTGTTGCCAAAATACCATACCAGTTGTGCCTGCATGAGGATGTGAAGGAACAGCATTCCAAACACCAGTAAAATCTTTTTCATAATATTATGTTTTATATGTGAATAACATTTAATCTGAAATTACCTGTAGGGTCCTATTGTATCCTGAAGAGGCTTCTGAAAATGCCCGTTTGGAAAAGCAACACCCTTTTTTATGTTTTTAGCCTTGTGACTGCGTGATTTAATATTATAGTTGTTGCGGATAACATTACCATGTTATTTTTACGGGATGAACAAAGTGGTTTTTGTAAGAATCCTTGCAGCCGAAAGATTAGAAAAACAGGAGAAAGCCGGCAAGGATAAAAGGAATCCAAGAAACAATTTCAACTCAATTTCCGGGGCATCCACTCAAAGAGTTTTAACAATAGATGTTACCGTTGATGCAAAAAAAATAAGCCTGCTGACTAATCTGGAAGTAAAAAAAGACTTCCATAAAAACAGGTTAAATCCGGTTCATGAGATCGACAAGGAAAAGAGATGCAGTCTTACAGGCAGTTGACCCGATCGCATCCTGATTGGAGGATGTTAGGATACGGCAGAGATTAAACCTGCATTACGTCAGTAATATATGATAAATCTGAAAACTTTTAAGAACGGTCAGATTTTTTATGTTTGTTTAGAGACAAAAGGAAAGATTCTATTTATCGTAAAATAAATGATGCAAGACATGCAATTAAGAATGACAAATATAAGGTTTTTTTTACTCTTTGTCAAGTGATTCTTTTACGTGGCTTTTCCCACGGAAGGATAATTTCACTTTCATTTTGTCAACCATGAAATACACGACAGGAACCACGATCAGGGTCAGGAAAAGTGAACTGGTAAGACCTCCGATGAGGGCCCATGCCATTCCGTTCTTCCATTCCGATCCGGCGCCCGAGGCCAGTGCAATGGGCATCATCCCGAAGATCATCGAGAAGGTGGTCATCAGGATGGGGCGCATGCGTACCTTGCCTGCGAGGATGAGGGCATCGAAAGTGGGATGGCCCGCAGCTTTCGACTGGTTGGTGAAATCGACCAGAAGAATCGCGTTCTTACCGACCAGTCCAACCAGCATAATGATGCCAAGGATGGAGAAAATGGTGAGTGACTGCATGGTCAGTCCGAGTGCCAGCAATGCGCCGATGATGGCCAGCGGAATGGAAAAAAGCACAACGAACGGATATATGTAAGAATCGTACAATGCAACCATGATCAGGTAAACGAAAAGGATCGAAGCGAGAAAAGCGACACCCATGCTTCCAAAGGCCTCGGCCTGGTACTTCATATCCCCCTCTGGGATGATCGAGATCTCTTTGGGAAGTTTCATATTGTTTACCTCTTTCATGACATCCTCCCCTACCGAACCCACCGGGCGGCCGATCACCTGGCATTGAACGGTAACCGACGGGACCCGGTTGTAACGCTGCAATACGGTCGTTCCGCTCGATGGCCTGATCACTGCAAACTGGTTCAGTAATATACTCTGTCCTTTATCGTTGACAAACGAGAGCGCGGAGATGTCGTTGATGCTGTTGCGGTCGAACTGGTCCATCACTACGTTGATGTCATATTCATTGTCGCCGTCGCGGAACTTTGCATCGTTGTTCCCGCTGAAGGCATTTTGCAGGGTCATTCCCACGATGGCTGTCGACAGGCCAAGGGACGCCATTTTCTCTTTATCAATCCGCACATCCACTTCAGGATTTCCGGCCTCCACAGAAAGTTTCACCTCATAGGTTCCCGGAACTTTTTTCATTCCTGCCATCACCTTTTCCGACCATAAGGTGAGCGTGTCGAGGTTGGGGCCGCCCATAACGACCTGGATGGGGTCCATATCCGAAGTTCCCATCAGCGACACAATGGTTGACCTCACTTTGGTTCCAGGTAACCGGTTCATGAGGTCCTTTTTCATGTTGATGGCAAAAATTTCGGAAGTGATGTTCCGACGCTCCTTTTCAACCATTTTCACATGGATCTCCGATTTATAAGCGCTTCCGCCAGCCTCAAAGAAACTGGTGGAACTGCCAACCGACGTAAACACACTCACCACCTCCGGCTGTTTCAGCAGGTACTTTTCGGCCTCGATGGTAAGCTGGTTGGTCTGTTCAATGCTGGCATTCTTGGGCAATTCGATCTGGATGATGATCTCGCCCCGGTCGCCCAGGCTCAAAAACTCGCTGCCGATAAACCCTCCGATCACCAGGGATAATGAGGCAAAAAACAGGATCGTGGTTCCTGCAATAACAATCAGTTTATGATGCAACGACCATGCAATTATCCTAGAATAACCTTCGGTAAAGGAATTCAGTCCGCTCTCGAAACCAGCGATGAAGCGATCCATCAGGCTGCCCTTCCTGAAATGGGTGTGTTTTGCCATGCGGGAAGCAAGCAGGGGAGTAATGGTAAACGAAACAAAGAGACTCAGCAAGGTGGCAAACACCACAACGAGTGTAAACTGCCGCAAAAGCCCGGATACCATGCTGGAAATTACTGCGATCGGAAGAAATACCACCACATCAACAAGGGTGATCGACAAAGCAGTCATACCAATCTCATTTCGCCCGTCGATGGAGGCTCTCCGGCGCTCCTTGCCCATTTCCATGTGCCGGTATATATTTTCAAGGACCACGATAGAATCATCAACCAGGATCCCGATCACCAGCGACATGGCGATGAGCGAGATGATATTGAGCGAAAAATCAAGCAGGTACATCGCCGTAAAGGTCGATATCAGGGAGGCAGGAATGGCCACCATCACGATAAAGGAGTTGCGCAGACTGTGAAGAAATACCAGCATGACCATTGCAACCAGGCATATGGCAAGTAGCAGGTCTTTCATCACGGCATTGGCAGAAATCAAAGTAAATTCGGAGGTATCATTGGCGATGGCAAACCTGATCTGCTGTGGCTTATAGACCTCTTCAATATGGGAAATCGCTTCACGCACCTTTTTTGAAATCTCTACTTCATTCCCGTCTGGTTGCTTGAAAATGAGCAATCCCAGGGAAGTCTCCCCGTTGAAGCGGTTGATGCTGGTCACCTCCTTCTTCGCATCCTGAATCTCGGCGATGTCTTGAAGTCTGACAGGGCTTCCGTCGTTTATATTGCTGATAACCAGATTTTTCAGATCTTCCAGGGCAATGAATTTTCCCGAAAGACGAATGATCACCTCCTGGCTCTGATCTTTGATCTTCCCGGTAGGGAATTCCATGTTGGCCGACTGGATGGCCTGGGTTACCTGCAGGATGGAAAGATGATGGGCATTGAGTTTTTCATTGTCAACATTGATGCGGATCTCACGTTCTTCGCCCCCTACAAGATCAACCTGGGAAATACCATTCACGGTGGAGATCATCGGTTTGATCTTATTTTTCACCAGATCGTACAATTCCGTAGCGGGTAGTTTTGAAGTAATTCCGAGCCGCATGATGGGAATATCATCCATGCTGAAATTGCTGATGATCGGTTTGCGTACATCTTTCGGTAAAAGGTACTCGATGTTGGCTACCTTGCGTGTTGCATTTTCAAGTGCCTTGTCCATGTCGGCATCAGTTTTGAAAATAATCACCACAACGGCGTTTCCTTCTGATGATGTGCTTTGTATATTGTCAATGTCCTCCAGGGAGGAGATGGCATCCTCTATTTTTTTGGTAACCGAGTTCTCCACCTCTGCGGGGGAAGCACCGGGATAGGGTGCTACAATAACGAGAACCGGTTGGGAATACCTGGGGAACAGTTCATAGTTCAGCGAGAAATAGCTCACGACACCCAGAAAGGTCAGTACCGCGAAAATTACCACGATAAGTGTGGGGCGTTTAATTGCGAGTTCGGTAATGGTCATGGCCTGGCGATTTATTTATTATTTACGACCCTTACGGGGGTATTGTCATCCAGATTGATCTGCCCGGAGGTTACCACAAACTCACCCTCTTTTAACCCTGCAAGTACCTCAACCTCATGGTCATTGGCCGACCCGATGCGTATGGCACGCAAAACCGACCGGTTATGCTCCACAACATAAACTTTTGGGGTCTTGATGCTGCCGACAATGGAACTTCTCGGGATCAGCAACGCTTCATGAACAGCGTCTGATCCAAAATCTGCAATACCGAACATGCCTGCCTTCAACGGGTGGGCCGGGTCGTTCACCATTTCGATCTCGATGGGAAATCGCCGCGAATCATCGGCCTTCACTCCCACTGCAATGATGGTCCCTGTATATTGTATACCCGGAAAAAGCGTGGAGTTGATTTGAACCTGCTGGCCTTTGTGCACCTGAACGACTTCTGATTCAGCTACATTGGCAATGAACTTCAGCCGGCTCACATCCACGATATCCACCACCGGTGAGCCGGGCATCAACAAAGAGCCTTTTTCAACGGCACGACGGGTAATTGTTCCCTGGATGGGCGCTTTGATGGTGGCATAGTCGAGCTGCTTTTTAAGGGTGGTCACCTCTGTTTCAGCCCTTTTAAGTCCCAACTTCACATCTTCCACCTGCTGGCCCGAAATGGCATCGGCTTTTAAAAGGCCCTCATACTTTTTAAGATCTGCACGGGCTTTATCAAGGGAAGCGTTGGCGAGCGCCAGCTGGCTTCTCACCAATTCATCGTCCAGCATGGCGATCACCTGGCCGGTTTGAACAAAATCACCGGTATTGACAAGCAGTTCTACCACTTTACCCTGCCCTTCCGACATCAGAATCAGTTCGTGTACCGGCCAGAAGGAGCCATTTACCTCAAACCCTCCACTCATGGTTGACTTTTTCAACTCTTTGACATAAACAGGGGTCGTTTCAAGGTTTCCCTCCATCTTCGATTTTTCATCAATCTTCTGTTTATTAAGCAGCAATATGGCTGCGCAACCACCGACAAGGCCAATGATAATGAGGCTGATGATCAGGACTTTTTTCATACTTTGGTATTGTGCTTGTTATTTATTCTTTCTTACCCGGCGATGAATACCTGCATTCATCAACATGTTATTTATTCCAGGATTTCCAAAAGTCGCCCGTTTGCCTTCAGGTAGTTCAACTCCGAAATTTTCATTTGAACCAGCGCATAAGTATGGTTTGCCTGCGCATCGCTCAGTGCAGTTTCAGCCGTAAGGAGGTCGGTTAACGGGATAACCCCTTTTTGGTACTGTTCCTGTGAAATGTTGTAAACGCGTTCGGCAAGCCCCATGTTATCACGCTGCCGTTTTTCTGCATCGATGCTGTTGAGCAGTTTCCGGGCTGCATCTTCTGAATTGATCCGGATGAGTTTTCGTGCATCCTCTTCATTGACCCTGAGTTTTTCCAGTTCCACCCTGGTCTGGCTAACCTGGTAATGACGCTGCAGCCCGCTGAAAACAGGCAAAGAAAGTCGCAGCCCTACAAGGCTCGTGTTAAACCAGTCGGTACTTTTGCCAAAAAGGTACATGGTATTGCTTTGGTTGAGATAATTCACGCTGCCGATGAGGGTCAGGTTTGGATAATATCCCGACTGGTCCAATTTTATATTGGTATTGACAAGCTCCTTTTGTTTTTCGATCATCCGGATGTCTATGTGATTGTTCAGGTCGCCTTCAGAACCCGGGATGCGGGTGGAGGTGGTCACCGAATCATCCAGGGAGATTACCCTTGCCTGATCAATCCCCATGAAATACTTCTGCATGGCGAGTTCCTGCTGGTAAAGTACTTTGAGCCGGTCAATGTCGGTGATCATATTGAGTTTTTGCACAACGATGCGGTCAAGGTCCACTTTTTTAATGATGCCGCTCTCCCACTGGCTTTGTGCAATCTTTTCAGCCTTTTCGATTTTTTCCAGGTTGGCACGCATGTTCCTGATCTGCTGCATGGTGATTTGCGCCAGGTAATATGACTGTGCAACATCATACACCACTTCAATCTCAGTCTTTTCAGTTGCCAGGTCATTTTGCTGCATCATTTGTCTGGCCATTTTCAAGGCAATCAGCCACGATTGGTTGTACAGCATCTGGCTTGCATCCAGGGCACCTGATATATTGAAATTCGTCCCGAACTGTACCGGGATCATTTCACCCGGCCTGCCGAAAAATTCACCGGGAATCAGTGATGTTGGTAAATGGAGGAAATCATCCCAGGATCCCGAAAAATTAACATGCGGTAACCCTCCCCCCACCGTTTCTTTGTAACCATCGTTCAACCTTGTTTGCTCGAGCATCGAAATTTTAAGCCTGGGGCTGTTGGCCACTGAAAGCCTCAAACAGGCTTTCAGACTGAAAACCTCCCAGGCAGAATCCCGCTCAGCAGGCGGGATGGTGGCCTCCTGACCGGTTGCCCTGATACTCCATGCAGAAAATGAAAACAGCAGAACAATAAACAAAAGAATGGGTTTCATGAATGAATTAATTTCAGAATTTGGATTTTCGATTTTGGATTTTCAGAACTTCCCGAATTGAAGGGACGCTGTGGCTGTAAAATTATTAATAAAACCTGAACTTGTATTAATCATGTCCGAATCAGGAGTGTAACGATGATGGATTCTGTTTCCGAAATACATGAATTTCAGAATGTTAATTCTATCCCTGACACCCTGCCCTTCGAAAAAAAACACATCCTGGTCAATGCATTGGTGATCACCATCTCCTTCATTACCACCCCGGTCTTCAGTTTCGCCTGTTGAAATATTTGACATCTGTCCTCCACCGGTCATCACCGGGAAGGGATCATGTACAATCGATATTTCTTCATTCAACGTGTTCGCCGTTTCATTCCCGGCAAATAGCGCGGTTGTGGCCAGTGCGAAAAGGATTGCGAGGTTGATTTTTTTCATAGCCCGATGACCTGCCTGTTATTAACCTGGCAAGACGATGTAAAAATAAATTATCACCGTTTTTAACGAAAATTAAAGTCGATGAATGGCGGAATAGTGGCGATGAAGACAGTGAAGGGATGGATATGAGGGGAAACAGGGCATTTTTTATTTTATCCGTTTACATATACATTTGCAAACACTTTGCCGGCGGGTTTAACCCGGCAATAAAATATGTAACATGGGTAAAACAAAAGTTCCGGCGGGATCACGGTACCTCAGCAAGGGGTTTCCGCTGCTTTGGTTCGCCATTGCGGCATTTGTACTTTATGGACAATCCATCAACTACAGTTATACCTATCTTGATGACCAAACCCTGGTCCTGGGAAATCTGGATCAGTTAAAGTCGGCATCATCTCTGTCAAGGGCATTCAGTGAAGATGTGTTTCATTCACCCTCCGGACATGGTTTCTATTACAGGCCGATGCTTACATTGTCCTTTATGGCTGACGCCATGATCGGCAAAGGGAGCTTCGCGATGTTCCATTTTTCGAACATCCTCTATCATGTGCTGGCAACCTTCCTTCTTTTCCTTTTTTTTGTAGCACTCGGGTATGACCGGATCCGGTCATTTTTGTTCGGGCTGCTCTTTTTGGTCCATCCGATGGTTACGCAGGTTGTGGCATGGGTTCCGGGTCGCAATGATGCCATTTTAGCCATCTTTATCCTCGGGTCATTCATATTCTGGTTGAAATTCCTGAAAAGCGGAAGAAACCTGCATTTGCTGCTGCACCTTCTGTTTTACACCCTGGCACTATTCACAAAGGAAAACGCAATCGTGCTCCCGTTGCTGATCCTGATTTTCAGTGCTGCAATCCAGCGCAACCCATTGAAGAAGTTTGCCATACCGGGTGCAGGCTGGGTGATCCTTACGCTCTTGTGGGCCATGCTCCGGTATAAGGCTCTTGGTGGATCAAACGAGGCAACTTTTTCAGTTCAGATGCTGTCCATGGTTAAAAATTTGCCAGCGGTGCTCCCCTTTCTCGGTAAAATTGTGTTCCCTTTCAACCTGGCAGTATTTCCGATCCTGGCCGACATGAAGGTGTCTTCCATCCTTGGGGTTGTTGTTACAGGACTGCTCGCAATGATCATAGGGTTCACCAGGCCAAAGGCCTGGTTTTGGTATTTCTTTGGTATCATTTGGTTCCTGGCATTCCTGGTACCTTCGTTTGTATCGGTCAACAATCAGATCCCATATTTCTCAGAACATAGAAGTTATCTTTCCATGATCGGGATTTTTATCATTGTAATGGAATGTTATCCGGTGAAAAACGCTGCGTTTTCCAGGTTGCTGCCTGTCTCGGCAATTGTTGGAATTACGGTTCTGTTCAGCCTCCTGACATTTATCCATACCCGGTATTTCAGGGACAACTTCTCCTTCTGGCAGAATGCCGTTGACACATCGCCAACCCATGCCTTCAACTACAACAACCTGGGGGCCATGTATTTCATGGGCGACAACCTGGAAAAGGCTGAGCCTTTATTCCGGAAAGCACTGCAGATCAATCCATACGAACCCATGGCCAACAGCAATGCCGGGCTGGTATGTATGCGTACCGGCCGGACTGAAGAGGCTGAAAAATATTACCTCGAAGAAATTCGCATCAACCCCGCATACGATCATGCACACTACAATCTCGGATTGCTTTATTTTAACAATTCCCGGTATGAAGAGGGAATCCGTCAGTGGGAACAGACCCTGAACATCAATCCACGTTATAATGATGCGTACCAGGCGCTTTTTTTTGCTTATGAGAAACTGGGACGCCGGCAGGATTACGACCGTATTGCGTTAAAGGCCAGAGAGAATGGCATAAACCCTTAATGGGAACCCCAAAAGATGTCGTACCCGAACCGGATGATCGTTCCTGCAACAACCAGCAGAAAAAAAATACGAATAAACCGGTTCCCTTTTAAAATGGCCAGCCGGGCGCCCAGCAAAGATCCGAGGAAATTACAGGCAGCCATCGGAATGGCATAATGGTAGAGGATTTGCCCGCTCCCGGCAAAGAAGAGGATGGATCCTGTGTTGGTGGCTACGTTGACAAATTTGGCATGGGCGCTCGCCTTTAAAAAATCAAATCCAAGGATGGTGATAAAAAACAAGACCAGGAAACTTCCTGCGCCAGGGCCGATAAAACCATCATAGAACCCGAGGACCAATGCGAACAGGGTGCCATAAATAAACTCCTTCTGCGGGGTTTTCCGCGCAGCGGTCGCTGTTCCGAAGTCCTTTTTCGTGTAAGTGTAAATGGCAACGATGATGAGTACGCCGAAGATGACCGGTTTCATGAAAGAGTTACTGACCATGGAAACTGTTTTAGATCCGGCATAGGCTGCAATCAATGCCACCAGGCAAAGCGTCAGCAGCAGTTTCCACTCCAGCTTTACCTTTCTGGCATATTGCAGCGCGGCAGAAGAGGTTCCGGATAAGGAAGGGATCTTGGTTGTACCCAGCAGGGTTGCAACATGGTAGTGCGGAAGTGCGATCAGAACGGCAGGGGTTTGAATCAACCCGCCGCCGCCCACGATGGCATCAATGAAACCCGCGGCGAGTGCGGCAATACACAGCATGATCATTTCCGATGAAATCATGGATTTGGCAGCGAATTAGCAATCGCCAAAATTAGCATAAATTATTGCCTGGAAAATCTTTAGATGAACCAACCTTCGCGGTTACCTTTCTCTGAATTCAACCAGGTTATATTCTATTTCCCCGATATCAAATCTTCCATAAACGAAGGGGCCTTCAGGCGTTTGCCAGATGGCTTCGCCATAAGAAGGCACTTTCCTGCCATTCGAATCCTTCCAGGCATTGACGGGTGTCGACCAGGGATAATTCAGAAAAGTTTTCCCGTCGGATGAGAGAAACCGGTCCATGGATATAAAGTTGGTCAGGGCCCCGGTCTCATCGAAGCAAAGGGTGGCGCCAATGGTGTTTTTCCCGTTGGTGAATTCAGCTTCCACTGCCAAACCGTTGATTTCTTTCCAGGCAATATTTTTATCAATCAGCGTGGCGGGAGCCAGCAGGCACATGTCATTGAACATCGTAACGGTTTCTCCCTGGTCCATCTGTTCACCCCGGGCATCCGCAACGGTGAACAGGTTGGCGATCCTGATCTCCATGGTGGCATGGCTGCCTGTGTAAAGATGCAAACCATCGAACGGAATACCAAACATCTTCGACCTGATGTAAAACAACCTGGCAAGATCATCAAAGAAATTGTATTGCTGTGAATGGATCTTCATCCAGTTTCCGCCGGGTTTCTGTTTCATGCTCCCGCTGAAAACAGCCCTGAGATTATGAATTTTCGGTTTGCCGACCGCCCCGGTAAAATGAATGTACTTTTGCACCGGTGACGGAAGATGACGGAGGTCATTCCCGGTAAGGGCAGAAAGATCGCAAACAACTGATAACCGCTGCCATACCCCGGCTTTATACCTCCTGAAATAACCCGAAAATATGCAGCTCATATCAGGATCTCCCCCACCAGGTACAATTGGGCTTCACCTCCGATAAATACCCGGGGCCCGGCATTCCGGCAATCAAGTGATCCGCCTCGTTTTGAGATTTGCCGCGCAGTCAGGATGCTTTTTCCAAGTTTCTCCGACCAGTAAGGAGTGAGGGTGGTGTGCGCCGATCCGGTCACCGGGTCCTCATTCACGCCGGACTGCGGCCCGAAGAAACGGGACACAAAATCAACATGATTGCCGGGCGCGGTAACGATCAAACCCCTGGCATCCATTTTTTCGATGGCCACAAAATCAGGCCGAATGTTGTGCACATCTTCTTCTGAAGCAAGAACGGCCATGTAATCTGTTTTGCCCCTGAACACTTCCAGCGGGTTTAATCCAATGCCTTGGGTGATTTCGGGCAGATTTTCGCACTTAACAATCACATCTGCCGGAAAATTCAGAAACAGTTTTTTGCCCTCCCTGCTAACTTTCAATTCTCCGCTGCGGGGCGATTGTAAAATGATCTCCTCGCCGTCAAAGCCGGTTTGGTGGAATATCACATAGGCCGACGCCAGCGTCGCATGCCCGCATAAATCCACCTCAAGGGTCGGCGTAAACCACCTGATCTCGAACTGATCACCAGTTCTGACGACAAAGGCTGTTTCAGCAAGATTATTTTCCGCTGCAATCAACTGCATGAGCGCATCCTCCAGCCATTGATCCAGCAGGCATACGGCGGCAGGGTTGCCACCGAACAGTTGGCTGGTGAAGGCATCAACCTGGTAAATTTTAATTGTTTTCATAATTATTTTGTGAAGGGGTCAATTTTCAGGTTGCGACAACAGTAGCAACTTCATCCATTCCATGCATGATGAGGCCATATGCACCGATCATCAGCAGCAGGTGAAGCCGTTCATCGTTTTCAAGGACGACCACCTCTGCAAATTTCTTAAAGCCGCTTTTAATCGAGTATTCGATCAGTATCCGATCCTTTTTCAGCCAAATCCATTTGGAGCTCCAGAAACTTTTTTTGACCAGGATGTAAGTTTCACCTTCAGGACCGGTGAAATTCAGCAATCCCTTTTTTCTGCCCGAAAACGGGATCTGCATCAGGTCGTGGTCAGAGGATTTCAACCGGACGGTAATACAGGGTTTCCAGAAACCCATTCGCTTGAAAGTCCATGATTCGGCAAACAATTCAGCTTCGGCAAGCGTTCCGAAGGACTTTGGGAAACCAATACGACCCACAACCTTATCTCCGGTTCTCAACTCATATAATTCCTGTGAAAGCTTTGGCTTGCTGATCAATATCATTGTTCCGGTTTGTAATTCTTTTTCCATCGTTGCTTGTTTATTCGGTTAACAATTCGTTTGTTGCGGATTTCCCCATCCGAAATGACTCATGTTGGAGGGCATCAGCGTAAGGACAACAATCACAACACTCAACAGTCCGAAAAAGGTATGGAGGATATCATCCTCGATCCAGATAATCTCTGCAAGGATCCATATAACCAGCATGATCCCCGTATACAGGGAGTATGTCGATGCCCAATGGATGCCCGGGTACATGTTCAGAACTCCGGCCCTGTTCCATTCCGGACTGCGTAAAAGTGCGAAAGCCAGGATTCCCGGCAATAGGCCAAGAAACAACAAAAAAATAAGACCCGGGACCAGGAAATCATGGAAAGGTGATCCTTCAAGAATACTCACCGGCATCTTCATGATTTCGCCTGATGGTGAACTGACAAGTGACAGTCCGCCAAACAGTCCGCCCAGCGATTGGAATACAAGTATCAAGGCAAGCAGATACAGTGTAAAGGGTTTTTTATTCATGGAATGGTTGGATTATTATTTTCGTTTTATCCAGGCATTTTCGTTGTTACTTTCGTGCTGTTTTGATCCGGGTCCATTGCAAAAACTCAGGCCTACATTCCCCTTCCGCCCGTGAGAACCCCATAAAGCCGGGGCCACACCCTTCTCAACAGCGCCCCGGTGCCTACTGCAAATGAAATGATGATGAGCGGCAGGAAAACAAAACTCAGTAACCGGTAATGGGGTATCTGTTTAACTACGGCAAACAGGGCTTCAATGGCATAGGCCACCAGCGGGGCATGGACGGCATAGATGATGAACGCAAAAGCGGAAAGCCACACAAACCATGTGCGCTGCATAAACCAGGAAACCATCCTGTTGCATCCGTACCAGGCTGCAATAAGCCCGCTCAGGATAACGAGTTTGTGAAGCATTGCCAGCACAGGGAAAATGCCATTACCCAAAACCGGCTGGCCCATGAATGCAATGACTGTTTTACCTGCAGCCAGCAGGATAAATGCAGCGCCCCACCAAACCGGATTCAACCATTTACGTGGGGAATCAATATTGAAATTTGATTTTTGTATCCAGACTCCCAGGGAGAAAAACAGCAGTCCTTCACCCTCAACCAGGATAAATCCCATCGTGCCAAACCACATGAGAAATGCGACACCGAAAAATATCCATTTCGCAATACGATGGGTCACGCACCACCTGATCGCCGGATAAGCAATGTTGTAAATGAGCAAAACCCTGATGAACCACAGCTGATAGGGGACAGGAATGAGGATCCACCTGCCCAGCATTTCATACCATCGATAATCATGCAGCAAGGCCCTCGAATCGTCGATCCTGACAATGTTTGAATTGGAAACAATATCCCTGGTATATGGAAATATTTCTAGGAAATAAGTGAACGCAAAACCCAGGGCGCTCCATATCAGGTAGGGAAGCAACAGCGTTCGCAACCGTTTTTTCGTACGCTGGCCATACGGCCTTGCATCATGGAGCGCATACAGAAACCCCGAGATGATGAACAGCATCGGAATGCGAAACCGGAAAATTCCATTGGCTAAAAAATATTCGGTGAAGGTGGTCACATTCAGCTGTTCAAAGGGCACTGTCCATGGCTGCATGTACCTTATCTGCAAGTTATAGCCATGCACAAAAACCAGCAGGAACATCGATAAAAATGACCAGAACTTGAATTTCCGGCTGTTGAAGTCAGAAACATTTTGGCTGAGTTTGGCAAGGTCCATGGGATGTTATATGAATAATCGTCATTAAAACAAGCAACCGGTATGGTCCTGCTAAAATATGAAAAGAATTTTTCCCGGCACGGTTATTTTCGTGTCACATTTTAATTTTACGTCAGTCATTTGTCAGTGAAAGTTCCTAACTTTACCCTTTGAACCGTTCAAACCATGAACGTCTGTATGAAAAAATCCTTCATCCTGGTTCTTTTTTTTGTTGTTACAAGTTTGGCAATCAGGGCTCAGCAATTTCACTTCACCAATTACCCCATTGAAAAAGGGCTGTCACAGAGCGTTGTGAATTGCGTATTCCAGGATTCCAGGGGATATATCTGGGCCGGAACCCAGAATGGACTGAACCGTTTCAACGGCTACAACTTTGAAATTTATGCTTACAACCCCTCCGACTCAGGTTCGCTTTCCAACAGCTGGATCTATTCCATAGATGAGGATTCACAGGGAAACCTGTGGATCGGCACAAAAGGAGGACTTAACCAGTGGCTAAGCAGGGAAAAAAGGTTCAGGCGGATAAAATATGCCACCGGGTACCCGAACGACGTTACCGATTACGTTTATGATGCCCGTGTTGCCCGGAACGGATCGATCCTCATCAATACCCCACCTGTGCTGACCATTTATCGTCCCGCCGGGAATTCTTACCGCCATTACACCAGCTTCCTGGGCTATGACGGATCGGTTAAGGACAACAGGATTCCCCTGCTCGAAGACCGGGAGGGATTGATCTGGATCGGATCAACGAGGGGATTGGCTTGTTTTAATCCCCTTCGGGAAACCTTCAGCTACTTTGTGCATCAGCCTGGTGATCCCGCTTCAATCAGCGACAATACTATCACTGCGCTATACGAGGATGAAAAAGGTTTCATCTGGATCGGAACTACCTCAGGACTGAACCGTTACGATAAAAAAAACCGTTCACTAAAAAAGTTTTACCAGGATGCGGGCGATCATCAGTCGCTGAGCAACAACTTTATCCGTGCGATTACCGGAGATTCTTCGGGGTATCTCTGGATCGGCACCGAAGGCGGCGGACTTAACCGTGCCACCCTGTCGCCGGAGGGAAAGTTAACGATGGAAAATTTCACCAGCGAATATCCCGGCCTCGGGCATAATATCATCCTCTCGCTGATGGTCGACAAGTCGAAGAATCTCTGGATCGGAACCCTCCAGGGACTCAGTAAAACCGACCTGAAACCACCCAGGTTTCATCTCTATCGCAGGGACAACACGCCTGGTTCAACTGATTTACTGGGCAACGTGATCGCCTCTGTATACAAGGATGACAAAGGTTATATCTGGGTTGGCAATTGGGGACAGGGCCTCAATAAAATAAACCGTAAAACCGGGCAGGTCGATCATTTCTCAACACGGTTGTGGGCCGAGTGGCACATCCCGAATGATTTTGTCCATGTGATTTTTGCAGATGTCTGGAATAACATCTGGATTGGCACCCGCGATGGCATCTGCGTTTACGACAGGTTGCAAAACAGGTTCACCCGCTTCAGCGAATTCTTCAGGAATGACAAGCTTCCCGATTTTCGCGGGGTCAGGATCTACAGCATCATCCGGGGAAGGGATAACAGTTACTGGATCGGTACACAGGACGGGCTCTATCGCATCAACCTTAACCCATCATCAACGGAGGTTTTCAAAGAGGAGACCACCGGCGATCACTGCATCAGCGGGAACCTGGTCTATTCATTGCTGGAAGACCGCGACGGACTCATCTGGATCGCCACACTCAGCGGGCTGGACGTATATGATCCCCTGAAAAAAAAGATGAAGCATTACCGGAAGAACAACTCTCCCAACTCACTTTGCGATAATTTTGTCATCAGCCTGTGCGAAGACGATCATGGTGATATCTGGATCGGAACCGGTTCCTATATCAACAGGTTTGTGAAGCATGATTCATCGTTCATCTATTATGCCCAGGAGAAAGGGCTGCCCAACAACCGCATTTTCGAGATCCTCCAGGATGACCGGAAGAATCTCTGGGTTGCCACAGGTGGTGGCCTTTGCCGGTTGGACACCCTTGAGGGTCAATTCAGGACCTACACGGTGGAAGAGGGATTGCAAAGCATGGAATTCAACCTGCGGGCCTGTTGTAAAAGCAGCGATGGCGAACTCTTTTTCGGAGGGATGAACGGGCTGAACTCCTTCTATCCTGATTCACTTCGCGACAATCCTTTTATCCCTGAAATCGTCTTCACCTCCTTCTATAAAACGAGCCAGTCTGAAAAAGAATACGTAGAAGTGGAACATGCCAGCGAAGTGGTATTGAACTACAACGACCACACCTTTACCATCGAATTTGCAGCACTGGAATTTACCAATCCTGAAAAAAACAGGTATGCCTACATGCTGGAAGGGGTTTCGGGCAACTGGATCGAAACAGGTAACCGGCGGTTTGTTCCGTTCTCAAATCTTCCTCCCGGCGAATATATTTTCAGGGTGAGGGGTTCAAACAACGACGGCGTCTGGAATCTGACGGGCCCCAGCCTGAAGATCATTATCAGACCTCCCTGGTGGCGAAGTTCATGGGCATGGGGGGCTTACCTCTTCTTCCTGGCAATTGCGATCATGCTTTACGTCAGGATGCGCGAAAGAAAACTCGTTCGTGAAAAAGATCTGCTTGAGCAAAAAGTTCATCTCCGGACGGTGCAGATCGAAGAGCAGAACACCCAAATCCTTGAAAAAAATGATGAACTTAATGCACTGAACAGTGCACTCTCGGCGCTGAATGCCACCCGCGACCGATTCTTCAACATCATTGCCCACGATCTCCGGAATCCATTCAACACCATCCTGGGATTGTCGGAGATGGCACTTGAGAACACCTGTGCAGGGGAACAGGAAAAGGCCCGGAAGTCGGTTGCCGATATTCGCGATACTGCAAAACACACATTCGATTTATTACAGAACCTGCTGTTATGGGCGAGGTCACAAACCGGTGTACTTGATTTTTTGCCGGTTTCGTTCAACCTGTCTGAACGAATCCTGGAAAACATTGACCTTGTAAAAAGTCAGGCAGAGAAAAAAAATATTGAACTCTATTACAAAGAAGAAGTCCCGATCATGGTGACCGGCGACACGCGGATGATCGATACTGTTATACGCAACCTCCTCACCAATGCCATCAAGTTCACCCGGCAGGAGGGGAAAGTGACTGTTTTGACCCTGGAAGCAGGGGATCATATTGACGTATCGGTTCAGGATACCGGGATAGGGATCGCCGAAGAGAACATTTCCAGGATTTTCCTCCTCGACAATAAATATACGCGAAAGGGGACAGAGAAAGAACGCGGTTCAGGCCTCGGGCTCATTCTTTGCCGCGAGTTCGTGGAAAAACACAACGGAACAATCACCGTGGAAAGCGATCCTGGCAAAGGAAGTAAATTTACCTTTACACTTCCCAGATAACAGCGGTATTATTTCCCGTCAGCCGCCTGTTGTGGCGGTTATCCCGTATTCCATGAAAATCAAGATATTCCTTGCCAGAACGTCTTTATCAGGAACATCCATTGGTTTAAAATCTTCCTCCTTTCCCAATTTCTGATACTTGTTTTGAGCAGCCGGGTGATACGGCAGCAAATGAACCTCTTTCTTTTCACCCGCCAGACCCGCAATAAATCCGGCAGTTTGCCGGATGTTCTGTTCACTGTCATTGATTCCGCCGATCAGGGGAATCCTGATAAGGATTTTCGCTCCTTTTTCAGCCAGGGCTTCGAGGTTTGAAAGGATCTTTTCATTCCTCACCCCTGTCCATTGCTCATGTTTGAAGGGATCAATGATCTTCAGGTCATATAAAAAAAGCTCTGTTCGCTGCGCGACTTCCATCAACGTTGCGGTGCTTGCATATCCTGCCGTATCCACTGCACGGTGGATGCCTCTTTTCCCGCATTCATCAAGCAATTCGATCAGCATCTTCGACTGAACAAGCGGTTCCCCCCCGGAGAAGGTAACCCCACCACCCGATTGATCAAAAAAAACCCGCTCCTTTTCAATAACCTGCATGATTTCTGCTGCCGACATCTGCTTGCCCGACATTTCAATGGCCTTGGTGGGGCATGTTTCCGCACACCTGCCGCACATCGTACAACGTTCCGGGTCGGTACTGATACCAAAAGAGTGAAGTGTAATGGCATTCTCAGGACAAGTTGCCACGCAGGTTCCGCATTTGATGCATTTTGCAGGAGCAAACATTTTTTCGGTCTTCGCTAAAATACTCTCCGGATTGTGGCACCAGGCACAATGAAGATTGCAGCCTTTAAAAAAGATCACCACCCGGATGCCGGGGCCATCGTTGATGGCGTATCGCTTGATATCGAAAATGAGACCCTGACGGGGTGGGGGACCCTGACGGGGTGGGGAACCATCAAAACGCATTATTCTCAGTCCTTTCTATAATCTCCTGTTGCAAATCAGCGTTCATATCGTTGAAATAATCGCTGTAGCCGGCCATCCTGACAAGCAGATCCTTGTAATCTTCGGGGCACGCCTGTGCTGCCAGCAGTGTGGCCGTATCCACGATATTGAACTGCATGTGGTGGCCACCAAGGGTAAAATAGCTCCTGATCAGTCGCCCCAGTTTCCTGATGTCCTCCTCTTTTCGTAAAAGGCTCGGCAAAAACCGCTGATTAAGAAGGGTCCCTCCGGATTTGGCCTGGTCGAGCTTTGCAAGGGATTTTATCACGGCTGAGGGCCCGCGGGTGTCGGCACCATGAGAGGGAGAGGTTCCGTCGGAGATCGATTTACCGGCCAAACGGCCGTTTGGGGTCGCCCCCATTACTTTTCCAAAGTAAACATGGCATGTCGTCGAAAGCATGTTCAGGTGATATTTACCCCCGGGCTTGATATTGGGCTTCCCATCGATGGTATCTACCAGGTCATTGTACACTTTAACAGCGATGTCATCTGCAAAGTCATCATCATTGCCAAAAAACGGGGTCCGGTTCATGATCGTCTGGCGCAGGACCTCTTCCCCGCTGAAATTATTCGATACAGCATTCAGTAACCGGTCAAGGGTATAGGTTTTTTCTTCGAAAACATGTTTTTTAAGCGCTGCAAAACTATCGGTTACGGTACCCAGTCCGCAGCATTGAATATAGTTCGTATTGTAGCGCGGGCCTCCGTCGTAGTAATCCCGGCCCCTGGCAATGCAATCTTCAATAACCACCGAAAGAAAGGGAGCCGGGGCATATTTTGCAAACATGCGGTCGATGTAATTGCTGACCCTCATTTTTTGGTCGACGATAAAACGCAATTGCTTCAAAAATGCTTCATACATCGCTTCGAAGCAATCAAAACACCGTGGATCACCCGTGTCGGTCCCGGCAACTTTCCCGGTAACCGGGTCAACTCCCCTGTTGAGGGTTATTTCAAGAATTTTGGGAACATTCAGGTAACCGGTGAGGAGATACGCCTCCCTGCCGAACGCGCCAACCTCGATGCATCCGCTGCAACCGCCTTCGCGCGCATCCTGAAGCGATTTTCCCTGGCGGAGCAATTCAAGGATATAAATATCCGTATTGAATACGGATGGATATCCATGACCCTGCCTGATGACACGTGTAGCGGCTAAAAGAAACTGATCCGGTGTTTTTGCACTGATATGCACAGAATTGCCAGGCTGAAGCATGTGCAATTCTTCAATTACTTCGAGGATGAGGTAGGATACTTCGCTGGTTCCATCGCTGCCATCGCTCTTCACCCCGCCAAGATTGATGTTTGTGAAATCGTTGTAAGTTCCGCTTTCCCGCGCCGTGATGCCCACTTTAGGCGGAGCTGGATGATTGTTCACCTTGATCCAGAAACAGGAAATCAGTTCTTTTGCCTCTTCCCGTGTCAGTGTTCCTGCTGCAAGGTCATTCCTGTAAAAAGGGGTCAGATGCTGGTCAAAATGGCCGGGGTTCATCGCATCCCATCCATTCAACTCCGTGATGGTGCCCAGGTGCACAAACCAGTACATCTGGATGGCTTCCCAAAAGTTTCGTGGTGCATGCGCCGGCACCCACCTGCACACTTCAGCGATCTTCTTCAACTCTGCCACCCGTTTCGGGTCAGGTTCCTGCAAGGCAAGTTCATCGGCAAGAACAGCATGCCGCCCGGCAAAAACGATTACGGCATCACAAGAGATATCCATGGCCTTCCACTGTTCCGATTTATCTGTGGCACCCGGGTCATTCAGAAAATCCAGTTGAGCAAGGTTCGCGGCAATCTCCTTCTTGAAATCAAGCATGCCCTTCCGGTAGATCTTCCCATCGAGAGCGGTGTGACCGGGAGCGCGTTGCTCCATGAACTCCGTGAACAGCCCTGCCTCATAGGCAGCTTTCCATTCCGGTGGAACATGGTTGAAAATCCGTTCCCGCAGGGTTCTTCCTTTCCAATACGGGATCACCTGCTGTCCATAGAGGTCTATATTGGCCTGACTGACAGCATAACGCTGCATCTCCCTGGTATTCAGCACGTGAAGATCCTCAATACTGTGACAGGTCAGTTCGGGAAAGGTAGGCACAACTTTGGGAGCAGGTCCGCGTTCCCCGACGATCAGTTCACCTTCACCCAGGTAAATGGTCTTTTTCCGGCAATGGTCCAAAAAATTCAATGCCCGTAATACCGGGACGGAACAGGTTCCGGAGTGCTCCTTGTAAAATGCAGTTTCCTGCAATGCTCGCTCAATCGACAGCGATGGCGGAGTTTCCACACTCAGTTTCCGAAGCTTCTGAATCCGTTCATTCATCCCTGCCCCGATCCTTCCTTCCGGCAGTGGATAATAGTTGCCTTCTGATGTTGCAGGTCTTTCAGGGGCCTGATTGTGTGTAATTATTTTTTCGAACATGAATTCTTCTTTTCAAATGAGACAATTTCAATGAAAAACGGATCTTCCCCCGATGCTGTTTCGTTTATATAAAACTCCCAGCCCGTTGGATGAAGAAAATGTGCGGAAAGATTTAATTGTAGAACATCAGGCAACTGAACAGGCGCCGGTATGTTTTCACCAGGGAATGAAGATAAACTGTTTTTTCCATGAAGTTCAGATTGGTTGATTAGAAGCAACTACCGGTTAAACAGGACAAAATATTATTGCGAAATTAGCAATTAAAATTTATATCTTTACCATCCGGAGACGAATTCTTCAGGTTGTTTCCCTGGAGGTATCCTCCGAAAATTGATCATTCATTGATATCCAAATTGCACACCATGATGTTACAACGCCGATTCCTGCCAAACCTGATCCTTGGGGGCCTGGTCCTGTTAACTTTTGCAGGGTGCTCAAAAAAGGATGAAGATCCGGCAAAACCGGATCCAACAACGCCTGTTCTGACCACTTCTGCCATCACAAACATTACCCAGACAACTGCGGCATGTGGCGGAACGATCACTTCTGATGGCGGGGCCACTGTTTCCTCCCGTGGAATTCAATGGAGCCCGACAGCCGGATTTGAAAAAACCTACATGGCGGCAGACCCCGGAACCGGAACCGGAACCTTTTCAGTCCAGGCAACTGAACTAACACCTGACAAATTATATTATATCAGGGCCTATGCCACCAACAGCAAAGGAACCTCCTATGGAAACGCCATCTCTTTTACCACCCTTAAAATCCCGGTCGATTCCCTGGCTGATATTGATGGCAATATATACCACGTCGTTCCCGTTGGCGAGCAATCATGGTTGCGCGAAAATCTGCGTGTTAAGCGGTATCGCAATGGCGACGCAATTTCACAGGTTACCCTCGATTCCCAATGGAAGATCTTGACAACCGGTGCTTACTGCAGTTATGATAACCTCCCTGAAAATGCAACAACCTATGGAAATATTTACAACTGGTATGCATTGAACGACACTCGCGGCCTTTGTCCTTCAGGCTGGCATGTTCCTTCTGATACAGAGTGGGAAAAACTGGGGAACTTCCTGGGAGGTCTGGATGTTGCCGGGGGGTTGCTGAAATCGACCGGTACCATTGAACAAGGGTCAGGACTATGGTACGCTCCCAATACCAATGCGACGAATTCCAGCGAATTCAGCGGGCTTCCGGGAGGTTACCGCATCAATTACGGAACTTTTTACTCCCTTGGAAATGTTGCATATTTCTGGTCATCATCAGATACCGCCTCCGTCAATGGCTGGAATTATGTACTCGATGCCAACAACGGGGAGTTGCAGCGAAATTTCAACCTGAAACCCAATGGGTTTTCCGTCAGGTGTTGTAAAAACTGATTTTTACGTAACGCGCGACACACAACCTGTCACGAGTCACGCATCACGTGTCACTTTTTTTTTATATCTATGAAAACCAGCGTCATTTTCCTGGCATTTTCCCTTATGACCATAGCCGGGTGTACCCAGAATCAACCTGTCGTTAAAACTGAACAGCAAATGAAACTCAATCCATTGACCCCCGAAGAAGAAAACGTGATTATTCACAAAGGAACCGAAGCGCCCCATACGGGTAAATACGACCAGTTCATGGAAGCCGGCACCTATGGCTGCAAAAGATGCGGCGCACCGCTCTATCGTTCAACTGACAAGTTCGATGCCCATTGCGGGTGGCCTTCCTTTGATGATGAAATTCAGGGTGCGGTAAAACGAATTCCCGATGCCGATGGCGTGCGCACCGAAATAGAATGCGCAAAATGCGGAGCCCACCTGGGACACGTGTTCCTTGGAGAAGGCTTTACGGATAAGGACACCCGCCATTGCGTGAATTCCATCTCCCTTGAATTCATCCCTGCAAAACAGCCTGCCGCGAGCGATACGGCCATCTTTGCCGGCGGGTGTTTCTGGGGTGTTGAGTATTATATGAAAAAGATCAAAGGGGTGATATCAACAGAGGTTGGCTATACCGGTGGAAAAACCGACCACCCTGGTTACAAGGATGTTTGTGCCGGAAACACCGGGCATTATGAAGCCATTGAAATAGTTTTTGATCCGGGACTGACCTCCTATGAAACCGTGGCCAAAATGTTTTTCGAAACCCACGATCCAACCCAGTGGAACCACCAGGGGCCTGATTGGGGCGAACAATACCGGTCGGCGGTCTTCTACAGGAATGAGGAACAGAAAGCAATTGTCTCAGGCCTGATCAGCCAGTTGAAAGCGAAGGGGTTCAAGGTGGTAACGGAATTGATACCGGCAAAAAAATTCTGGAAAGCGGAGGATTATCACCAGGATTATTATGAACACAAGGGGTCGACACCTTACTGCCACGGATATGTGAAGAGGTTCTGATGGGTTTCGGCTCTTTCCCGGCCATTCATTTTAATATTTGACAATTTAAAAAATTGTATTATTTTTGCACTCTCATTTGAGGATGGCGTCGTAGCTCAGATGGTAGAGCAGAGGACTGAAAATCCTTGTGTCACTGGTTCAATTCCAGTCGATGCCACAGAAAAATCAACAAAAAGCCCTGATTCTTAGCAGTTTCGGGGTTTTTCTTTTTAGAATTGGGCAAGTTTAAATACGGAACCACCCGGAACTACTTAAAACACCTCTCGTTTTCAGAAAGTCCGGTTCAGCACTTTTCCATTGAATTAATTCAAACTTTCCTCCTTTTTTGTCTGATAACATACTAGGCTGAAAATGAAAAATTTATTTGTCCTTTGGGTTTGATTTCATGCAGGTTTAATAAATTAACAGGAAATCGAAAAAAACCATATATTTACATGGTCATAATTTGTCATGTTAGAAAATTCTTTGCTGTATTGACCAATTTATGAAACCATTACCCGCTTCCATTTTTATCATCTTCTTCATCACACTCCTACCTCCAGGAGGATCTGCCCAACCTGGGCGGAATTTACAGCATCCTTTGCCACCTGGCTATTCACTTCATTCAGCTTTTTTTGCCGATGCCAATACAGGTTGTGTAGCTGGAGATTTCCCGACTGTCATTAAGGCCATAAAAAAAGGCACTTATACCGGTCTGATTTGGCTATTTCCAATTAACTAATCAATCAAATACTTATGAAAACATTTTATTTGAATACCCGGATGAAAAAATTGGGATTGTCATTTTTAATTATCCCTCTGTTGTTTGCCTTTCCAAACATGGTTTTATCGCAGGTAGTCGCACATAACCCGGTATGCTATGGCAATCCTATAAAGCTCATGTGTAATTTCAATGATGGTTGCAGTAATCCTGCGGCTACCTTCTCCTGGCATAATACCAGTAGCTCCTGGATATCAAACGTACGAGACCCGGTCCTTTTTCCACCGGGTTCATTTCTGATTGGAGACGGCCAGACCATGAATGGTTCCGGTCACTGCAATGGTGAAGGTTACGCTACCGACTCGATCTATTTGACACTGTCCTTCGGGCCTCCCCCTGTGAGTGTCCACAGCGGATCTGTGCATGTGATGGTGAATTCTATGTCCATTAATATCTCCGGAACAGTAAAAGATCTGGGTTTAAATCCTTTGAATGGTGGAACTGCATACATGTTTAACACCAACTACGGGGTACTTGACACAGCAGCCTTTGTTCCGGTCAACAGCGGCATATTTGTATTTACCAATACCTGTGGAGCTGATCGTTCCCCAATCCTGATCATTCCTCCTACTGCGAATCCTCCCATGATACCCACCTATCTGGGGGATACCCCTTCGTGGAGTGATGCAACTCAGATTATTGCCTCATCCAGCATGCCCGTCGGCACAATCCATATGATCAGGAAACCTTCCTCGGTGCAGGCGGGTGGCCTGTCCATCATACAAGGAAATGTATACAGGGTTACCCAGGATAAGGCCAACGATCCGATTGACAATGTCGGGGTGATCGTAAAACGGACCAGCAACAATGCACTTTGGGGTTATGAAACTTCCAATGGCAACGGGTACTTCAATCTTGGACATATTGAGCAGGGGAATTACGCTGTTAACACCGATTATCCAGGTATCAAAATGTATACGCAGAACGGTGCAAATATTATTCAGCCATATAATGCTTATGATACAGTTAATCTGACCATTCGTGTCGTGTCTGACTCGATCATGACCGATTCAAATTTCATACGGGTTTACCCTGCGTATATGGTTTCGCCTTCATGCAGCGTTTTGGATGACTTCGTCGCCATTGGCAACACAACATGCTTTGATGCACTGCAGAATCTCACCGTGGCCGGGAAAGAGGGATATTCCGTGGATGTTCACAGCGGAGGCACTGCTTACTTCGTTTCAGGGCAAAAAATAATTTTCAAACCAGGATTCAATGCCGCGCACGGAAGTTATGTGTGGGGTCATATTACCACAAACGGCCAGTATTGCAGCCATTTGGTGGGACCAAGCCCTTCGCCTGACGGGATGACGATTACAGAAGGTAAGGACAACTGTGCCCATGCCGCAGTTTTAACCGGAGGAACATCTTACCATCAACCGGAATCCGTTATTACCGGAAATAAAGAAACAATGACCGAACAAGCACCCTCTTTTGATCAGGATCCTTTTTTCAAAGTGTATCCGAACCCGACTTCCGGCTCAATTACACTTGAATTATCAGTCGAACCGGTTGAATCAGTGGTCTCTGCCAGGTGTTATGATGATATGGGTTCCCTCATCCTGGAGAAAGAATATCATTCAGGGAAAAGACATGAATTATCCCTTGCGGGTCATGCACCCGGAATATACCTGCTGAGAGTCAGGATGAATGGGGAGACCGGGTTTAAGAAAATTATCAAACAATAAATAACCGATGAACTGATCCTGGTATCAGATAAAATACGATTTTGTCTTTATGGAAAATAAATTGGATTCCCTGATTGTTTGTTGCGGTTTGTTCTCTTACAAGGAAAGTGAAAAGGAAATTCTTTTCCCTGAAACCAACTACAATGACTTTGAAGACCTTTTCGAAAAGGATCCTGGTATAAAAATACTCAGGCAGATTTTTTACCCGAATTTCACCAATTTGATTGTTTCGAAAAACTGTCATACGAATGCCCATCCGGGTACTTGCTTGTTTCAGCATCTCCGGTTAACAGATGTCAGCAGGTTTAACAACCTGATTTTAGTAAATGAAAAGGAGGAAAGCCTGAAATTTTCCATTGCCAAAGTCGATATTTTTCTTTTCCCGGAAACAATTTCCGATTCATTCAAAGAAAAAATGGGGATTTATGCATTTCATATGAACCTTACAGATGAAAATGCAGGTTTTGAAACCATTTCCTCATTTATCCACCGGATCCGATCCTTTGAAAGCAATAACCGCATAAGATCAGGTGAAACTGATTTTACGACCATTGGTTTTATTCAGCAAAAAATTCTTTCAAACGGAATTTCATTGGATTTGATTTCCAATATTATGGGAAACAAACTGAAAGTTTTTACGGTCATCAATGCTGCCAATGACATTGATGATATCAACAAAAGGTTGTTTGATATTGGAACAGCCCAACATGTTGCAGCCAGGAGCAAGGAGCATTCGACAAAGGGTTCTGAAGAATTGTATCTTGAACTGATAAAATCGAACAGTATCTCTATTTATTCGAACTGGAAAGCGCTGGCAATCTTTGATTCCTTTACCGTTATCGGCAATGAGCTGAATAATATTAACACGACATGGGGGACAACCTATTTATTAATCTATATTCATTGTCTGAAAATGAAATTTTATTTATTTCATATGAATTCAGAGATGTCAAATATCAGTTTTTTTGAAAAATACGCTGAGAAACTTCGTGCTAATTTTACCAAATTCATCAATAGCAACAACCTTTTTGCACTATCGTTCAACATTCTGCCGAATAAAATCTATCATACGATAAAAAATTCACTGGAAATCAATGAGGAAGTTGAAGAGCTTGAAAAAAAGATCATTAAAATAAACAGGATCATCAACGAAAAAAGTGACAAGAACCTGAACAAGTTAATATTCCTCCTCGCCTTACTGGGAATAGTCAGTGTAATCTTTCACTCCTCCGAGTTCATCATGAAGGTGTTTTCAGTCAATGAACATTATTATCCACACATAGGTTTATCCATAGCCGGCACCGTGTTACTTACCGTATCGGCCTATTTTTTTCTGTTAAGAAAAAGAGGGTAAATTAAAGCTGACCTTATTTTCCCTGCATATTAAATTCTTTCATTTCCTCTTTCAGATCAGGAATTATCCCAAGCAAATGCTTTTGGTTTACATTGGTCAGGATATCTTCTGTCCGTAAGGGCCATTTTTTAATCAATATTTTTTCCTGCGTATTGGTGATCACCAGCAAAGCGTGACCATCTTCTGAGAATTGTGCAAAATGCGTATGGCCCTTTGTATCCCCCAGGTTGATAATATTCAGCAGTTCCCCCTTGCGCGACCAGATCATGATCATATACGGTTTCTTTGAAAGCGTGAAAAAGTAATCACTGTTTGCCGAAAACCCGATCTCTTCAATGGCCGTTCTGTGCGTATTTTCCAGTGTTGTAATATGGACCCCATCGGCACTCCAAAGCATCGCCTGCCCATCGGATGAAGCGGTCAAAATGAATTTGCCATCAGGTGAATACCTGGCCTTGACTATATCCGCCCTGTGCATTTTTAGCTGCTGAACAATTGTTCCATCCAGGTTCCAGATGATCGCAACCTTGTTGACAGAACCGGTAAGGATCCTTTTCCCATCGGGAGAGAAGGAGGCACAACGCAACGGATCGTTGTCGGCTTTGAATTCTTTAAGCCTGGTTCCCTTGAAATCCCAGATCCTGGCGATACCATCGCTGCATGCAGTTAATATTGTATGCCCATCGGGAGAAAATTCAGTACTTCTCACTTCAAAAGGATGGAGGCACCTTACAATTTCCTTTCCCGAAGTATCCCAGATCCTGGCTGTTTTATCAAAGGAAGAGGTCGAAATGAATTTATTATCCGGTGAAATACTTACAGTCACCCCGGGACTCTGATAACCAAAATCCACCAACCGGTTTTTTTCAATATTGAAGTAGGAAAGACTGTTTTGCTGATCCATGACGACCAATATTTTCATCTGCTGCGAAATGTGGGAATTAAGGGTTTGCGATACCTTTTTTTCGATCATGTCACATTCGTTATTTCTCAATACCCAGATTTTTATCATACCATCTGCTGATGCGGTTATGATCGTATCATTGCCTCCGGCAAACCGTATTTCCCTGATGGCTGCACTGTGTCTTTTCAATTCAAACTGGAGTTCTCCATCAATACTCCGTACCTGGGAGATGCCATCCTCTGACCCGATGGCAAAATATTTACTGTCTTTTGAAATAGCAAAATGGTCGATGCAACCGATGCCTGCCGGGATTTCTTTGATAATGATTGCTTTTTTGCCGGGATCAAAGACAGGACGTACATCCTCAGAATGACCGAAACTGATTTTATCCGGGGGAACAGCATTACCCCAGACTATTGCAGATCCATCGTCTGATACGGTTATGATGAAACGCCCGTCCGGGGTAAAGTCACTTCGGGTCACTCCGCCAGTATGTTTGGCCAGTATCTGGAGTTCTTTCCCCGACAAATCCCAGACCCTGGCTGTTGCATCATCTGATGAGGTAACAACGCTCAAATTATCCGGCGAAAAACCAATATCACGTAAAAATCCGGTATGTCCTTTAAGGACCGCAACACAGGCCCCGTTGAAATTCCATATTCTCGCAGTTTTATCATACGAGGTTGTTGCAAAATATTTGTTATCCGACGAAAAGTGAATTGAGTTTATTCTCGATTCATGCCCGGCCAGACAACAATGCCTGATACATTGAAAGTTCACTTTGTTGAAATCCCATATCGTAACTGATCCTTTTGTTGTTGCAGTCACAATATGCTTCCCGTCGGGAGAAAAATCAGCAATATAATTCCACTGGTCTTTGTCTTTAACTGTATTCAGTAAGCGGCCGGTTGTATCCCACAGCCGGATGGTACTGTCGAGTGAACTCGTTACGATAAAAAGGCCGTCGGTTGAAAATTTCGCGAACATCACTTTCTGGTGATGCCCTCTTAAAACAGCAAGTTCTTTGCCATTCATGTTCCAGATGCGTGCGGTACTGTCAAAAGACGCACTTACAATTTTTCTTCCATGGGGGGAGTAATCCAGGCTATAAACATCATTCGTATGGCCAACCAGATTGTTGTGAAAAGGATAATATCCAGCTGTTTCATAACTTAGTGAAAGGGCCTCCATTGCCAGATGGCCACCGTAGGTTTGAAATGCTTTTTCAGCAAGCCTGAAACTTAATGTGGGATTTTTATCGATGGTTAAAAGACTATAGGACGCCAGTTCATTTGAAGTGGCTATTTTGGCTATTTTCGTGGCCTTGTTCCGTTCGATCAATGCCCAGATTGTAAACCCGGCCATGATTACCAGGGCAGCTAAAAGAGCGGAACTGATGATGACCCGTACTCTCTTTCTTTTTGATTGAAGGGCGTTCTGGCTTTTGGCAATAAAGTCCTTTTTATCCTGGTTCAGAAAAAGCAGATCAAGATATGGATTTATGTAATTATAATCACTTTCACTGAGAAGGATCCCCCGGTTAAGGTACTGGTCATAGGAATTGTCAATGATCTCTTTGATTTCATTGACTTCTTTTTCTGCAATGGTGATTTTTTCGAAAATTTTCGAAGCAAGACTGTCGTGCCTTAGCTCATACTTTCCATTTTCATCGTGATCCCTTATGATCCTGAGCGTTATGAATTTATAAATTAATGCCCGGATACTGTTCATGTCCAGATCTCCTCCGGGTGTCCTGACGCTGGAGGCAATTTCTTCGTCAGTAATCTGGCGTTTGGTTCCTTTATTGGAAACAAATGATTTTAAAATCTTTAAGGCTAAAGATTTATCCTGATCATTTAATTGCGATATCTCAAATTCAAGAAAAGTGCCTAAAAGATCTTTTACGCTACCAACCCGTTTCACAAGTTCTTTCGAAAAAACGATCTCCGGCGACCCGGTCATCTCTTCCAGCGCCAGCCAGTATAATCGATCTAAAAATATCTGAAGGTAAGTGAGGTCAATTTCCGTGTTTTCAGGACTTAACTCTTTTAAAATCTCATCCGAACACTCCTTTTCCAAACGGATCCCATGAACTTTACATAAACCATCGATTACTGCCAATGCGTTTTGACGGGTAATTGAATTTATTCTCAGTCTGTTCGAAAGGAAGTCGGGTATTTTCTTCTCGAATTCAGTCAGGTTGGCAAGGTATTCCTCCCTGACAGAAAAGATAAATTTACATTGAAGGTTCGACTTTGTTATGCTTTTTACAGTTGCGATCAATTCCGACCTTTCCTTCTCACTGCCAAAAATGAAAATTTCTTCAAACTGATCGAAAATGAAATAGATGGGCCGGAAATGGTCTAAAAATATACGCTGAACCATTTCCGACAGTGGTTCATTTTGCGAATTTGAATGCGGTTCATCCAAACACTTTTGCAGGGTACTTCTGAGGCTCTTATTCATGTCAGATCCTCTCCTGATCTGGATTGGAAACCAATCGCTTTCCTGAATTTTATTTGCCAGGCCACAATTGATCAGGGAGGACTTTCCAATGCCCGATATGCCGAAAAGAACGAATATTTTGCTCTTGTGAACGCGATAGTATATCTCCTCTATTTCAGCATCCCTTCCGAAAAACGTATCATTGTCCTCCTTACCATAGCTGTCAAGGAATTTAAAAGGACTTTTTTGTTGATTTCCCATGTGTTATTCAGGATGACAATACAGACAAAATTTCATTGAACTCTTCGACCAATGTGCTATAATTATGCAGTGAGCGGAGATCACAGATTTCGGGTGCTTCTGTGCCAACATACATTAAATGTCCGTCACTGTATTTTGAATACAAATAAATATCCCCGATAATGCTAAACCGTTCATGATCATCAATGACCTCCGATTTCGTATCAATAACCAGAGGGGAAAGATTGAGATACTCACCGATTGATTTTGTTTGTTTCATCAACAGCACTGAATTGCTTTCTGTAAACTTTACCCCTTCGATCTTAGACGTACTGAAATCAGAATGCGTGTTATGAAGTAAATCCATGCTGTGTTGAAAAAATGCTTCGTGATTTTTTGACTTAACAACTGTAATATCCTTCACAAACACCAGCTTGTAATTTACCAGGAATGCAATTTTTGATAATACTTTGGTTAATTTTTCCTCGAAAACGATACAATCCCGTTCAATATCCTGGTTGGTTGGATTGGATTGAAAATGCATGAGGATGTTTCTTGGAAGGACTAATGTATTCAGGATTTCATAAAATCCCTTGTTGAAATTCTCAGAAATCTCAGGCATAAACCATTCGAAATTCTGTTGTTTTAATAAATTCCCGATGGAGGTGATCAGCCAGGTATAATCCCCTAAACTTAAGACTGGAAACCGGTGTCTGAATTCTTTTTTAAAATTTTCCGGGATTGAAATCCGGTTTTTAACTTTTTCTTCCACAAGTTGGCTGACCATGATAAAACTGATGAACTGCAAGGTTCTTTCAAAGGTTCGGAAAATATGCGTCAGCAAATCACGGCCAAGAGCTGTCTTTGTAAACAACCTGCGAAGCTCAATCCCGATAGGCCAGGGGAAATTCTCAACCATTTCATTGCCCAATTTCGGGAAGTTAATGGTGCCATCGTCGTTGTAGCGTATATAATTTGATAAATGGGGCTTCACTTTGACCATCTCATCAAATACTTGCTTGATCAGGTTCTCTGTATTGTTCAGCATTGTTTTTTCTGGATAATCCTTGTTACCGAATTCTTTCCCTGTTGATTATTTTGTGATGATGAAGCACAACAGGAATAGGTAGAACAAATATAAACATATCATTCACTCAAACAAAAAGAGATTTCTGACAATATTCTTTTCAGGAATGAAAAAGGGAATAGTGGCCGGAGAACTGAATGCCCGAATGGGTTACCATCGGGCAAAAAAATCCTTTGTGGAGCCTTCCGGATCCCACAAAGGATGTGGATGCACTTAATTTCTTACAGTTTATGCAGTGGTGCCCTTGAACCCTAAGATATAGAGGGTGCCAAATCCAAGCAACGCCATGCCCAGGATGATCAGGCCCCATTGGGTAAGGGTCGGAACCGCTGCTGAACACCAGGTCATTGGGGCTTCCGGTGGTGTAGTGGAAAATCTTGTCATGTAGGGAAAAGGGATCCCGTCACCCAGCCAGATACTGCTCATATAGACAAAATAATATTCGCCGGCAGGTAAGGGTGAAGAATAAGTATAGACACCTGCCACAGGAAATTCGAGGGAAATAACATGTCCTGTTGCACATGGCCCAACGGCAACATAGGCCACCCCTGCGAACATCGAATTAACTGACCAATAAATGGTTTTCGGTTCGGTCAGCACCATCCGGTACCAGTCCATTTCGGAATATCCATCGACGCCAGATAAATAAGTATTCATATTTGAACAATATACACTTCCGTCTACGACATTGGTAAAAGCCTCTGGACTAAACTCACAACCCCCGTTCGTAACATCAATTCCAAGCGGACCGAGCACCACCGGTTCATTTTCGGGTGTAGCACAAGGAATGCAGGGACTGCTGCCCAAGGGATGTGCAGGCGGGGGTTGTATTCCATGACGTAGAAGTTTTGAAGGCCCCCCGTTCAACTGGGCAAACAGGTTACCGAATGCAAGGGCAAAAACAGCAATCATCAAAATCGTTGAAATTTTTTTCATGGCAGGTTTAAGTTAATTGAAACAATAATTGATCACTATCTGGTTAATTAGATATCAAGCATACTCAAGGTTGACTCCTGAAATTTTCAAAGCGTAAATATAATTCAAAAAATACAAAATGCAACAATCAGGGAAATTTTTTACACAACAATGGCCGGCATACCGGATTTTCCAACCTGATTGATCCCTCACATCCGGCCCCGATCATCTCCACCTGGACAGGTGTAGATTTGATCCTGTCAAACCGGCCTTGCTCTTCAATACCCGGGCCATCATGAATCACAGGAAAAGAAGGTAATGAAAGCATAAAGGACGATGGTCACATCGAACGGTCTTTATCAATAATTCCTGACGACAACATCAGGGTATCCGTTTATGGTGAAATCATCCAGCCATTTCACTTTTCCCGGGAGCTTTTTGCTCCATTTCAGGTGGCACGAGACTGATCAGGCGATTGAGGAGCCCGGTGGTGATCAGGCTCGCGAGGATCATCAGGGCAGCAGAGGTGCTTTGTATAATCACACCAGACCCTACTCCAAACAGCAGCGCCCTTGAACGAGACGATACAAAACGGGTGGCAATTTTACGAAACCGCCAGCTATTCAGTTGTTTAAGTCCGGTGGAGAGTGATTGTACCCCTGTAAACATTAATCCCAGGCCCAACAGGATTTTACCGATTATTTCTATCATAATTCTTCAGAATCTCAGTATGGTTGCTAATGTTTAAGTTTTCCCATTTCTCCAACAGATCAAATTAAGATAGTTTTCTTAATCCCTCGGAAGAAATTTCATGTGAAGCAAATCTAACGAAACGGCGTGGGCAGGATTGGAACAGCCTGAATTTATTTTGGGAAAGTCAATCGTACTGTTGCTCCTTTTGGTTGGTTACTTGTCACCTCCACTTGGCCCTGATGGGCTTTCATGATCAGTTTGATCAGTTCAAGGTTCAATCCTCTGTTTTGGCCGATGTATGAACCTCCAACCGCAAACAGGCCAAATAGATTTTTGAGTGCAACCGGGAAAAAACCCGGTCCGTTATCAATAAAGTCGCAGACTGTAAACTGATCATCCGAATACATCTTTACGAAAACGACCTCGTCAGACGGTGAATATTTAACAGCATTATCGATCAGGCAATCAAAACAGATCCGGAGGAATTCCCTGTTACCCATCATTGCACTAAGTGCGGGATCATTTTCAAGGTGAACATTTATTTTCTTTGCCCGGAACTGAACCTGAAGCGTTATATTCGCCTTGTTAAAAAACTCATAAAAAGGCACCTCTTCCATTTGAATTTGTATCTCCTGAGTGTGTAATTAAGTGATCAAATGGCTATGAAACTGAATTGAGACTGTAGTTCAGGAACATCATCAACTAGGAGGTTAATTTCCTTCGGAAAGAAGCGCTCGCTAATCAATCCAGTATTGATTCCTGCCCGCCAGTTATTTATTAACCAGAAACTTATATGCCAGGCGTTTCCCGTTGCTGCTTAATATGAGTGTATAAAAACCTGACGGAACAGGCCGCAGGTCAATGGTTAAGATACGGGTACCCTGCACTGAAATATTCCTTATATGGAAGATATTTGATCCAAGTTTGTCAAACACTTCCAGGCTAAATGCGTTCTCTGATCCACTGGTAACAGAAATGTTGAAATGCCCGTCATTCGGAACAGGATAAATCTCTGCCTGCAGCATTTCCTTCTCGCTAACCCCCACACCAACTGGTGTCGTAAAGGTTAACTCCTCTCCTGTTGACAAACCGGCAGCACTTGAGCCTCTTACACGGTAATGGTAGGTTGTGTTGGATGTAAGGCCGATGAGATTTGCCAGAACGGCAGTGACGGTTGTGCCTGTTACTTCAAACGGTGTGGCATCCGTTGTATTGCCATATGCTGAAGTCAGACCCCATTCAAATGAGACATTGGTGCTTACATCATTTGCATTCACAGTACCGTTCAATGTTGCACCGGAGGAGTTGATTGCAGTAGCGGGTAATGTTATTACTGCCGGCGACTGTGCATTTTGCCCGCTCATGGTGATCATCAGGGAATCAGTCACGGTATTGTCCTGCTGTGCCGTGGCCTTTGCATAAACCGTGCCGTTTGAAACTGCAGTCACCAGTCCTGCTGGACTGATCGTGGCCATTCCTGTCCCCGGGATCATACTCCAGGTAACATCCTGATTGGCAGAAGAAGGGAATACACTCGCTACCATCTGCAAAGTTCCTCCACTGGTTGTAATTGCTGGAGGAATGCCCCCCTGGGTGGTGACAACCAGCCCGATCAGGCCACCAACCGAAATACCCTGGGCATATCCCATGTACCCTGAACCCCGGTCCTCGGTCCATGTACAGGCTAACCTGTCAGGTCCATCCGGTGTAAGCCCGTAACGCATTTTGGGAGTTGATCCTCCTGCAGTGGTGGAACTCACTTCAATCCTGTTTCCCGGCCATATGAAATTGCCATTGACATCCAGTCTTGTAGCAAAAATTTTCTCAGTCGAATTATAACTCATAAACATCGGGTTATCCGAAACAACTGCCAGTTCGCAGCAGCGCTGATCTGCATTGCTGCTGATCGCATAAACGACTTTGGCATGATCAGAAAACTGCCGCGCCCCGGTGGTTTTCAGGAATTTTTGAACATAAACACCATAGACTGTCTGGTTTGGATTACTGAAATTGCAAACCGACCAAACATAATTTGATCCGGGCGTCATATTGATGCTGGTCTCGCCCTGGTAATTATCCGTTGCTGCAACAGAAGTGTTGAAATTTGAACCATTCATTCCCCACGGGATGGTCCCGTTCGGATTAACCCGCTGAAGAAAAGAATTAAACCGCATGCCAACTGCAGCATAATAGCCAAAGTAGGTGGTGTCGCCCTCTGCCAAAATTGAATAATACCTATATCCTGCCGTCGTCTGGCTGCATATCTGCAAAGGCGCGTACAGGGCAGTTCCTGAGTTGTCAAACATCTGCGCATATAAGGTCGTGTACATGCTGCCTTTCTGGTATATCATCGTGAATTTACCGGACAGATTTGCGATGATCTGGCCACGGGTTGTGACAGATGAGCCGACCGTAATGATCACCGGTGATGACCATGCCAGCGTACCCCCGGAAGTAATTTTTTGCAGATTCAGCGTGTTTCCTGAATCTCCATTCCAGGCGACAACTACTTCACCATTGCTTAAGGCGGCGGGATAAGGAGCAAGACCCCCACCCAGTACAACGCCATTTGCTCCCCATAAATGAATACCTGCCTGTGAAATTTTGTATACCACGGCTTTAAGGCTTCCCGTCCTTTCATCCTGGTATCCGATGATAAAATTATTATCTGCATCCACACAAACATTGAATACATAGGTGGCTGAACCTGATGTCTTGTTGTCAACAAGCATGCCATCCGGCCCAAGCAGTTTGTAGCCGTTGGCGTCAATTAACTGCGCCCTCATGTCATAGTTGCCCCCGTTCTGATGATAGAAAGCAATCCAGGTTTTTCCGTCGGTCGTTGGCGCTGACTGGATGTCGGCGGTTGGAAGTTCTGAAATCGTAATGTTAGCAAAAGTATTGGTGTTCCATTGGGCATAAAGCGTAACCGGTACGAAGGCAAAAAGGCCAGCTATTGCAAACAGAAATAAACTTAAACCGGTTATTGAACTGGTTGACTTACCACGAAAGGTTTTCATAATGATTAGTATTATTCATTTGTTTATATGACCATTTTCCTGATGTATCACAAGGACACGAATTATAATTGCCCTGGATTTCTTTTTTGTCTGACGCCGTTTTTATAATAACGACTTTTCCTGTATTTCCCATCTGACCAGAATTCTTTCCATTCTCCTTCTTCCTTCCCATCGGAAAAAGCTCCTTCAGTCCAGCCTCCGTTTTCATTGAATTTCTTCCAGAAACCTTCTTCTGAATCATTCTTATACTGACCTTGCATGTATAATTTCCCATTCCTATACCACCAAATACAATTCCCTTCCCTCTTGCCATTGATATAAAAAAATTCTCCTTTTTCCTCGTAGGTTGAATACCAACAAACCCATTTCCGTTGCGGTTCCCCATTAATGATGCTTCCTTCACACCAGTCGCCATTTTCGTTGTAATATTTCCAAATGCCTTCCGGTAAGTCATTTTTTAATTCTCCTGCCTCTAAAATATTCCCCGCCGAACCGTAACGGACCCACTGTCCTTCTGCTTTTCCCTTGAAGAGGTTACCCTCCCACCGGCTTTGAGTTGTTTGATATACCTTCCATTTCCCATCTTCCAATCCATTTACAAAATTGCCTTGTGAAGACAAGGTCCCTTTTTCAAAATAAGAGGTCCATAATCCTTCTTTTACTCCATTTTCATAGTTCCCCGTAGAAGATTTCTTCCCGGAACGGAAATAATCCGTAAAATAACCGCACCCATTTTTCAGGTCACCCGTTTTAAATTGCTTGCCATGTGAATCCCTGGTAAATTCAACACTCCACAAACTATCCTGATGAAATAACCTTTTTGAAAAGATCTCCCCATTGGAGTGAAAGAAAGTCCACGAACCATCTCTCAACCCATTTTTCATTGAACCGTGCGCATAAACTTTCCCATCTGAAAAGTTTTCAAGGTATTCCCCATCCCGTTTTTCATTCAAATAATTTACAGAAATTTTAATGTTGCCATTTTCATAGTACCATGAGCATTGTCCATCATCAAATACGGTCGGGTCGACCGATCTGAGTTTCCCTTCCATCTGGATCTTTCCTGACAAATAGTAGTCCCGAACCATCCCGTCAGGGTTACCATCAAGAAAGGTAATGATCCTGTAATATTTGACTGAATCACCTTTCTGGGGTTCTTTCCAATCTTCATTGAATAAAATTGTCCATACGCCAACTCTTTCGCCCTTAGCATTGAATTTATTCGGGGATTGCGGGATCTGGGAGAATCCGACCGATACAACAAGAAAAAGAATAAAGCCGAGGAGCACCTTTATTTTCATGTTACTTTAATTTCAGAAAGGCAGACAATACAGGATGTTGCTATTTTACCGTTCAACATGCTTTTGATAATGGAAGGCAGGTTGTACTGTTCAATGGCAAACGCACGCATATTGGTCAAATCACGCCGTGCTTGCTGATAATAATGCCCTGACCCGTAAAACGATATTCATCTCCTTTCGATATCAAGGATATTTCCATCGTCGAACATTTTTTTCAGTTCAGCTTTTGAAAATCCGTAAATTTCCTGTGTATAGGCATTGTCGCCGTTACGTTGTAATTTGTTAATACCTGATATCTTATCTGTTTCATACAGATTAAAACGAACATACACAGAATCGCCAAAAACATATTCGATTTTTAAAAGTGTATATTGATTGTTCTTCGTTTTTATTTCGAAAATGTCACCGATTTGAGGTGTTAATATCAGTTTAGCGTTTTTTTCGTCTTTTTTTATATCACTGACAACTCCAATTATTATTAGTAATAACACTATTGCCAAACCAGAAAACATCCATATGGGCGTCCTGGTTTTTGCTTTTAAAATATGGTAAGGAGCCATCAAAGAAGGCGGCATATCTTCAAGTTTTAAAACCTGGCTGCATTGGTTGCAATGGCTACTTCCCGTTTTTCTCATAGGGAAAAAAGGTATCCAGAAGAGGTGTGCATATTTTTGAAATACATACATCTGAATACTGTTCTGCTCCCCACAGTTCGGACATGTTGTGGCGATGATTTCTTGCGCAAGTTTTTCGCCCTTGGTCCCGTAGATAATCATATTGGTCTATTGTTTAAACTTGTTTTTCATGAGCGCATTTTTCATGACGCCTTTATTTTATTTTGGTCTCCTGTCATCATGGACTTTATCCGTGCCAGTCCCGACGATAAATATAGCAACTATTATGAATAATAACAGACCGGAGAATTTCAGTGCTATAAAGATCATGAATATTTTCTTGAATTTCATGAAGAATTTTTTAAGGACGCTGAAGTTGAGGTCATTTAATCGACACCATTCCGGGACAGGGTTTGCAATGCCATTTCGCTGCAGCATCGTCATCCCTGGCGCAAGTATTTCTTTTGGAGTGCTATGAATATCAAGCATTGCCGGACAACATGGCGGATTCCCTACAGCGTTGACTGCCACCTGCAACGTGAATAGCCATTTGATTGCCATGATCGTCCCGCTTACTGAAAGAAAGATTTGTAACATACATCCGGAGGCCATGATCACCCGGAATTCAGTTGCCCAAAAGACGGGTCAATCAAAAATACCCATAACCCGGGCCTCTATGGAAGTTTTTCCGGTCTAATTGAATTCACTGATCAGGGAAGCGATTTTTTCAAATGCTTTTTCATCTTTGATCACATATTGCTCTGCCCCTTTTTGGATGGTCTGCATGGCAATGCCATACCGTTCCTGGCTTGAAAGCATAATGACATGGATAGCGGGGTAGTGTTTTTTTATTGTCTGCAAAATCTCCATCCCATTGGCTGCATCTTTCTGAACGGTATTCAGGAAATAATCGAGAATGATGACATCCGGTCCTTCCGACAGATGGCCCAGACATTCTTCCCCGGTATGAAAAGAAAAAACCTGGTGGGCAATTTTCCGGGTCAGATAATCCTCCAACGCTTCTGTAAGCATGGAATCATCATCCACAATAAATATCTTTTTGGGTTTTGCGTAGTCCATCGTTGATTATTTTTCAGGTAAATTTAAAATAAAATTTGAAATCAAAATGATTTTAGTTCATTTTCCGCCTGCCTGATCAACCGGAACAGCTGATCAATCTGCTCATGAAGAGGGGTTGCTTCCGTTACATCCTGACGGCATTCCTGTTCAATTTTCAGTGCAAGCTCCTTTGCTTCCGACATGCCCATCATCATCCATTTTGTTTTATATCCGTGGATCTGATTTGCAATTTCTTCCATGTCATTCGCGGCAGAAGCCCTTTTCACTTTATCTATCAAGGCCGGCGCTGTATCCAGAAACATGCGGATATATTTTTGCATACGGCCGGTATCTCCGTCACAGAAGTTTTCGAGGTAGGAGAGGTTGGTCACTGCTGAAGAAAATTCCGTTTGCTGTCTTATCCCTGCATGATCCCTTCCTTTATACCGGATTTCTCTTCCTGTTGCTTTTGCAATCGCGGCAATGAGTTGTGACACCCTGAACGGTTTCGGCACATAATCATTCATCCCTGCTGAACGGCATTTATCCAGGTCGGTCCGCACAACGCTTGCAGTCAGGGCAATTACAGGGACCTGATGGTTCCGGACTCCGGATTGAGGATTGCGGATCTGCCGAGTGGCTTCGTAGCCATCCATCAGGGGCATTTGCACATCCATCAGGATCAAGTCAAAATCTTGATTTTCTGCATATTCCAAAGCCTCTTTCCCATTCGTGGCCAACGACAGTTCCACGGTGGCCTTTGAGATCAGCGTATCGTGCACGACGATTCGGTTGTACTCGTTATCATCAACGATCAGGATCTTTAACCCGTTCAGCGTGCTGCCATCAAACTCTTCGGTGGATTGCTGCATGGCCAGTCTTTCGGCTGAACCCTGCCGACAATCTATTTCAAATGAAAAGATGGTGCCTGCACCCTCTTCACTTTCGATGGAGATGCTGCCTCCCATTAACTCCACTAACTGCCTGCTGATGGTCAATCCCAATCCCGTTCCGCCGAATTTCCTGGTATCCGAAGAATGAGCCTGTGAGAAACTTTCAAAAACGGTCTCCAGTTTGTCCTGCGGAATACCAATACCCGTATCGATAATGGAAAACCGAATGCCCTGATCGCGGGACCCTTTTTCGATCTCAAGTGTCACACTGCCTTTTTCGGTAAACTTCAGGGCATTTCCAGCAAGGTTGATGAGGACCTGGTTAAGCCTGACAGAATCGCCAACAAGCACCTGCGGAACACGCGCGTCAACAAGGGTGACCAGTTCAATTCCCTTTTCATCCGCCTTGTGCTGCAGCAACTGTTTTACCTGCTCAGCCAGGTCGCGGATAGAAAAATCAATCTGCTCCATTTCCATTTTACCCGCTTCCATTTTTGAGAGGTCAAGAATATCGTTGATGATATGGAGGAGTGTATCGGAAGATTTTTTTATTCCATCCAGGTACTGTTTCTGGTCGTCGCGAGGATTTTTATCAATCAGTAAATTCGTCATTCCCATCACTGCATTCATCGGTGTGCGGATCTCGTGGCTCATGTTGGCCAGGAATTGCTGCTTGAATTTTTCACTTTGTTCGGCACGTTCTTTTTGCACCACGACTTCAGCCGTTCGTTTAACCACGGTATCTTCCAGGTTTTTCTGGCGTTCTTTCAGTACCTTCTCCCGGCTTTTGATGTAATACCAGATTGTTCCTGTGAGCAGGATGATATATAAGCAGTAAGCCCACCATGTTTTCCATATTGGGGGCAGAATGATGAAGCTGAAGGAAGTTCCCTTTTCGTTCCAGACACCGTCGGCATTGGCCGCTTTGACAAAAAAGGTGTATCTCCCTGGACCCAGGTTGGTATAACGCACCTCACGTACCATGCCGGCCTGGGTCCATTCTTTATCGTTTGGTAAGAGCCTGTAGGCAAACCGGCAATCATTTCCCCGGTTGAACTGTATTGCCGTATAATGAAATGTAAGGTCATTTCGGTCGTATGTGAAACTGGCATGAACCCCCATTGCAATGTGAAAGGCCATCAGCCCGTCTTTGCCCAATGTGGCCGGTTTTCCTGCAATATCCATGTCAGTAAGAACCACCGAAGGTGCAATCCTATCTTTATTGATCTTTTCCGGGTAGAAACTGATCACCCCTGTTTCTCCTGCAAAGTACATTTCACCGTCGGCACACTTTCCGGATGCACAATAGTTGAACGATAAATCTTTCAGACCATTTTGCCGGTCGTACAACTGCGATTGCCCGGAGACAGGATCCAGCCGGCACAAGCCGTTATTCGTACCGATCCACAACAGGCCTTTTGAATCCTGCAGGATACTCCTGATTGAATTGCTGGGTAATCCGTTTGAATTATCATACCGTTTGAGAATTTTCCCGTTTTTATCCATGAGTAATAACCCAAGCAGGTAGTCCCCCACCCATAAGTTTCCTGTTCTGTTGTCTTCAACGATGGAACCCATCACGTCAGCCGGACCGGTTAACGGGTCGCTGAACACGGTGAACCTGCCCGTAACGGGTTCCAGCCTGGTAACGCCACCATAAATGGTACCGATCCAGATGTTCTTGTCTTTATCCTCGGTGAGGCCCCTGACAATGTTGTCGCCCAGGCAATTAATATACCGTTTCGCTGATTCTGCATCAATGATCCGGGCTTCAGCTGCATCGACGCGCAACACCTGTATTCCATATAGTTCAGGGTGATATGGCGGAACGAGGTTCCAATTCCCATATGAATAGGTGTCGTCCGTCTTGTACCGCAGGCGGTATTTTCCTGTTTCCAGCCGGATGGTCCCTACGCGTATACTGCCACTTCCGTCACTCCGGGTGTATTCCTTATTCATTTCCCAGATTATTTTTCCGCCTCCATCTTCTATCCATCCATAATCTGATTTAGCAACAAACAGATTACCCAGTGCTGTTACCAGGAATTCTCCCGGCTCACTGATGGAGAAAGAGACCGATTTATCCGCATTGTTCCCGGGGCGAAGGATCTCCGCCACACGCCTGTCGGATGTGGAAAATTTATCAACCAGGTCAAATAATCCAGGGGTGTATGAAGTATCTGTCTTCACATAATGAGTGTATTTTTTTTTATCATATTCAAAACAGTCAAGGCCTGTTTGTGTTCCTATCCACAGTTTTCCGTCGGAGGCCGCTTTAAGGCAATTGATTCTTTGATATTGCAGGCTGTTGGCGTTGGCCGGGTCATGTGAAAAGGTAACAAACGTGCCTTTTTTCCGGTCCATCAGGCTTAACCCCCCGACTGTCGATACCCAGAGCCTTCCGGCCTTATCTTCAACAATATCCGTGACCATCCCCTTAACAAGTGAATTTTTTCGACGTTCCTCATGTTGGTAGTGTGTCCAGGTGCCTGCTTTTTTATCATATCTGTCCAACCCTGCAACTGTCCCAAACCAGGTAATGCCAGGTTCTGAAGGGGCCTCATAAATGGTCACTACTGTTGAATCCAATGGGCCGTTTGAATTGCCGGGAATTTTAGTCATGAAAGGAAACTTAACAATCCTGCTTTCCTTGCTGACACCTTCCCCGGAAGCAGCCCATAACAGTCCTGTCCGGTCAATCATGATTGCATTTACCGGCGACGGCGCCAGGCCTTCCGGCAGGGCTGTATTTAATGTGTAACTGATAAACCTGTCTATTTTATGATCATAACAATTGAGCCCATCCCTGGAAATATACCAGATATTACCATCAGGCGTTTCCGCAGGATTCTTGAGAAACCCGGCACTCATGCCCTGTGTGTCGCCAGGAGAAAAAAAATAATGCCTGAAAGTTCCTGATACAGGTTCGAGCCTGTCCATGCCACGTTTGGTCGGGATCCAAACAAATCCTTGTTTATCTGCATAAACAGTAACCATGGTATCGCACATCAGGGTGCTATTGTTGAACGGATCATGCTTGTAATGGATCATCTTGCCGTTCGCAGGATTTAAACAAAACAGGCCACCGCCGAATGTAGAGATGTATAAGTTCCCTTTACGATCATTTGCAATGCCTCCCAGTTTCTTAAAATCCGCCGCCATTTCATATGTTAAGGCAGGTTTGTAGCGGATGAACTTATCCTTCTTCGGATCAAACCAGTGCAGGGTGTTTTCTGGTCCTCCCCAATTGGTAGTCCAGATCTTTCCGCTGGTATCTTCAACAAAGCCATACCTGTCCAACCCGAAACGGTTGCAGAACTCAGCATAAACCAGGTCGCTGGCCAGGCTTTCCGGATCTTTCGGATCGTGCCGGAAAGAGGTCCAGGTGTTTGTTTTTGGGTTAAACCGGTCAACGGGCCTGGTATCCCCGGAGTTGATAGAAACAGTCCAGATGCAGCCTTGCTTATCTTCATGAATGAAAGAGATGAACACGGACGGATCTTTTTTCTTAAGATTCGTATTCGGATATTCATAAAACCGCTTTGTAGCCCTTTCAAACCTGATCAGTGTCGACGACCCGATCCAGATATCCCCGTTGGCATCTTCATGCAAAGCAACAATGACATTTGCCTTCAGACTGTTGGGATTTGAAGGATTGTACTGGAATGTTGCAACTGTTGAGCCATCGTAGGAAACCAGCCCGTTCAGGGTCCCCATCCAGATAAAACCCAGATGATCCTGAATCATGGCCAGTACCTCGTTGTCGGAAAGCCCGTTGGCGACAGTGAGGTGCTCGAACCCTATGCGGTTGAGTGCTTGCTGGGCAATTGCTCCCCAGGTGCAACAAATAAGAATGAATAAGGAAAGTGTTTTTTTCATTGGGAAAACTGAACATTACATATGAATATTAAACAGGCAGACAGCAATACATGAACGACTGATGTTCATGTTTTCTCGTGTTCAAGTCAAAAATCAGTATGTAACCGGAGATTCCGCTAGAGTGTGGGAGTGAGCTTTGCTACTTGACTGCAAAGTGAATGGCAAAAATAACAATTCATTGAAACATGAGGACATAAAAGATTTGTTAAAGCATCCCATCGAAATTATTGCGGGCTGGAAAATTGTGTTGCCCTGGCTAAATTGTCATAAATTTGAAAGTGAATAAAGATTGGTATGTATCGATAATTACAAATGGCAACAGGAAAAATGAATACAGAAAAGACGAACAGTTCCAGAACGTCACTGCCAAAAATAATCCTGACGGTATTTTACCTGCTTCTTTTCCCCGTCATGATCCTGCTCCTGTCGGGAGATTGGTTTTGGCCAGAAGGCTGGATTTTCAGCTCCTGGTTTATGCTTCTTTGCATCACCTGCATTATTTATCTCTACAGGTATAATCCGGCATTGCTGGCTGAACGGTATAAAACCAAAGCAGATAACCAGGCCGGGTGGGACAGGTATTTTGTGGTGATCATACAGATTTCATTCCTGGGCTGGATCGTGGTGATGCCTTTGGATGCAAAGAGATATGAATGGACATCCGCATTCCCGGTCTGGCTGGAGGTTATTGGTATGACCCTGTTGTTGTTTTCCGCATTTTTCTTTTTCAGAAGCTATAAGGACAACTCTTTCTTATCCCCGCTGGTAAGAATACAGACGGAACGGCAGCATGAGGTAGTTTCAACGGGTGTTTACGGATTTGTCAGGCATCCGATGTACCTGGCCGGAGTCCTCCTCTTTTTTGGCACTCCGATGCTGTTGGGTTCATTATACGGTATATTGCTTGGGTTGGTGTTCATGCTGACGATCATGGGCAGAATCATTGGCGAAGAAAAATTGCTAAAAAAGGATTTAGAAGGATATAATGCCTACACAGGGAAAGTCAAATACAGGTTGATCCCGTTTATATGGTAAAAAATAATGCCCTGCCACCTGTGAACAATCCATCAAACATTCCAAAAACAATGAAACATGAAACATAAAATCCTGAAACCAGTTCTGATAGCATTTGCCGTCATTGCAACTTTCAGCGCCGGTTTTGCTTTCAGTAAAATTTTACCGGCTTCATCCGGAAAGCCTGCCATGAAAAAAGTCACAGGCATCGGCGGGATCTTTTTCAAATGCAAAGACCCCCGGAAATTGAAAGAGTGGTATTCCAAAAACCTGGGATTTCAAACAGATGCTTACGGGACCAAATTTGAATGGCGGCAGGGAACAGACACTACCAATACAGGGGTTACCCAATGGAGCCCTTTCAAGGAAACGACAAAGTACTTCGAGCCATCCACAAAGGATTTCATGATCAATTACCGGGTGGAAAACCTGCAGGCCCTTGTCGAACAGTTAAAGGCAGACAAGGTGATCATCCTCGACACCATTGAATCCTATGATTACGGTAAGTTCATTCACATCCTTGACATCGAGGGGAATAAAATCGAACTCTGGGAACCCATCGATGTTGCGTTGGCAAAATAGCCGGCGGGGTGACCAAATAAAAAGGTCGGTTGTGTTTATGGGGTTATTGGTAACCAATAATTATTTATTACACGAAGGACCACAGAGAAATCATGGAGGGCCACAGCGTATGAATTTGGGGGGGGGACTGGCGCATAATCCATATTGGTCATCTTAAAAAGTGTTTTTCTTGCCACTATGTAATCCATTGTATTTCAGCTTAAATCATAAAATAAACCCACCCAATTCACGATCCCATTTTTTATGAACTGTTCTTTCTGACAGAAAAACTTAAAAAGCTTCGGTATACTATCATTCTGTTACTCTGTCACCCTGTTACTCTGTCACCCTGTTACAGTTTTCAATGTCACAGCACCCCGAAGGATTAACACTTATCAAAAGCACCCTTTCTGGAATTTTAGCACTTAATTATTATAATAAATTTACATGCATATTAAATATTTTGTATTTTTGCCGTTCAGGAATTGAACAAATGCAACCAATGGCTCTGACAATATTTAATGCCGCAACCAGCAACTTGATCTGTTGTTGCATTCGCATTTAGTTGTCGGAGAGTTTTTTACATATATATTTATTAAACAGCCAGCTCTCCGAAACCGGGGAGTTTTTTTTTAATTTTTTTAAAATGTCCATTCACACAGATTTCAACAGTCCTACCCATCACATCAGTGTTTGTTGCTGTTGCTGTTGCCTTAGGCGGAAGGGTTTTGTATTTCTGGTTTTATAAGTTAGAACGACAGAAAACATTATAAAAAGCCCTTTTGCTAAAACAAAAGGGCTTTTTTCATTTTCAAACAGACAAAAATATGACACATCCGATTTTTGAAAACAATGCTGAATTTTCAGGGATATCCTTTGACAGGGATCATCTGGGCCACTGGGCCGATGAAATGTTTCAATGGCTTTTTTGCAGCCACCCGAGGTATGCCCGTGAGGAGATATTTCTTCAAAAGGAAGCTGAATTATTAAAGGAATTGTCGCACTTCATCGAACAAACACAATCCTTTGCTGAAAATGCCGGTAATGCTGCCAGGGCTTTTTTTTCAAGGCTTCCTGATATTCATCAATTGCTGAAAAGCGACCTGGAGACCATGTTCAATTCCGACCCGGCTGCAAAGTCGATCAGGGAAGTCCTGCTGGCATATCCCGGCTTTTATGCCATATCGGTCCACCGGATTGCACATGAATTATGGAATAACAACATCCCGGTCATCCCCCGGTTGTTATCGGAATATGCTCATTGTAAAACCGGTATCGACATTCACCCGGCTGCCTCGATAGGCGAACGGTTCCTGATCGACCACGGCACTGGGGTAGTGATCGGTGAAACCTGCAACATAGGGAATGATGTAAAAATCTACCAGGGAGTTACCCTGGGAGCCCTCAGCGTAAGCAGGGACCACGCTGCCATTAAAAGGCATCCGACGATCGGCAACGGGGTTGTCGTTTATGCAAACGCCACAATTTTAGGAGGGAACACCGTCATTGGCGACGGTTCAGTGATCGGTGGAAATGTTTGGATAACCCAATCGATACCGCAGGATTCACTGGTTTTTCATAAGAGCGAGATCATCATAAAAAACAATTCTAATTTTCCTGAACCATTAAATTTCATCATTTAACTAATACTGTCAATCATGAAAGCAAACAACATTTTGGAAACCATCGGGAACACCCCGCATGTAAGGATCAACAAACTTTTCGGCCAATCGCATGAAGTGTGGATCAAACTGGAAAGAAACAATCCGGGCAACAGCATCAAGGACCGGATCGCATTGGCCATGATTGAAGATGCCGAGCGAAAAGGATTGCTTACCTCCGGCAGCATCATCATTGAACCAACTTCCGGGAACACGGGCATCGGCCTGGCATTGGTGGCTGCGGTAAAGGGCTATAAAATTATCCTGGTCATGCCCGATTCGATGAGCATTGAACGACGAAAACTCATGTCGGTCTTCGGTGCAGAATTTGAACTGACCCCCAGGGAAAAAGGCATGAAAGGCGCCATTGAAAGGGCAACGGAACTGGCCCTGGCGACTCCCGGGTCGTGGATGCCACAGCAGTTCAACAACCAGGCAAACGTGGAGGTACATCAGCGGACAACGGCACAGGAGATCCTGAATGATTTTCCCGGAGGCCTGGATTATCTCATTACGGGCGTCGGAACCGGGGGGCATATTACCGGTGTTGCTGAAATACTGAAATCCAAATTTAAAAACCTGAAAGTGTTTGCAGTGGAACCGCAGCTTTCACCGGTTTTAAGCGGGGGCACCCCCGGGCCGCACCCGTTGCAGGGTATTGGCGCCGGTTTTGTTCCCCGGATTTATAACGGGGAACTAATTGATGGAATTATTACCGTCGGAAAGGAGGAAGCATTTGAATATGCCCGGCAGATCGCCCTGCAGGAGGGAATTTTCGGAGGAATTTCGACGGGAGCTTCTCTTGCTGCGATAGCAAAAAAGATCCCGGAGATTTCAATGGGTTCAAAAATACTCACCTTTAATTATGACACAGGAGAAAGGTACTTGTCGGTAGAGGGGCTCTTCGTATAAGTCAATCGCTGTTTTATTTTTTAATGAATTTTGCCTGAAAAACGACATCGGGTGAGCTGACCCTCAGCAGGTACATGCCCAGCATCAGGCTCTGAACGGGCAGGATCGCCATGCCATGCAGGTTGTCAAACTCCAATTGCACTTTGCCAGAAAGGTCAAGTATTTGTGCACTGATCACTTGTACCGAAGGATCAGCCAGTGAAAAGGAAATGGATTCTCCGGCAGGGTTAGGAAAAACAACTAAGTTCCTGTTCTGTGTTGCATTGTCTTTAATTCCTGACGGATATAGCTGATTCAGGATCGACTGTTTCCGTTTTACCAGGAAGGGCTTCAGCCCGTATGGGGTATGCAAATCAATGGCCTTGATAAAAGCATTGTTAAAATCTGCTACCGTATAGCCGTAATCAAGCGTACGGTAAGTATCCGCAACAGCAGCCTGCTGGATCAGCGCTTTATAAGCATCAATGTGGGGAAAGACCGAATCGGGATGAATCACGGTATTGGCAATGGTGTCGAGAAATAATTTGTACCTGTTAAAAAAAACAGGAACTGCCAGCAGTTTCTGAGCCAACGGAAGCTGCATGTTTGTGTTCACCCAGTTCCGGCAGTCACGGATGGCCCAGTCGGTACCTTCCCAGTCAACGCCAAAAGTGTTGTCGGGATCATAGGTTATAAAATCATAGGTAGAATCAGAAGGGTTATCGTAGAGGTAAAAATTGTTTTTGTTATAGGCATAATCATCCCAGTTGCCGGTGGCAACATCCAGGGCCAATGCCTTCAGGTAGTGATCAACATTGAGAATTGATGCAATATCCGACGGGAAAGTCCCTACCGTCGGATGATCGAGCATGGTGATCAACCCGACCAGGCTGGCATAGTCATCCTGCGATTTGTTGGTTTGAAGCTCATAAACCCTTCCCCCGGTTACGGTGCCATTCTCAAGGTTTTTATAGGTCTGCTGGTCAGGCCCATGGTAAACCAGATCGGCCGGCCATGCACACTTAAACAGGTTCCCTCCGTTTTCTTTATAAACCCGGGTGAGCCATTCTTTTTCCATCTCCTCCAGGTTGGTATACAGACCATAATAGGATCCATTGATATACATTTTAACAAAACTGGTCCTGCGTTCCACCATTCCTGCTTTTTTCCACAAATCGTAATACAGTTTCTCGCGGATCATCGTGGGATCGTTGTGTTCTCCATTGAGGTTGATTTTTTTTACTCCCTGGTATTTACGGCCTGAAACATATTCGTTAAAGCTGATCTTGAACGATTTTTTCTTCGAAGCACGGGATGTATTCCCCCTCAGGCGGAAACCGACATTTTCAAGGGTATCCCTGGTCGCGTTGTCATCAAAAACAAACCTGGCCATGAAGTAATGGTCGCTCAAAACAGAGTCGTAGATCACCTGAAGGGAATCGGCCGGGATCGTGATATAGATGGAACACAACCGGGTATCATCAAAAAGAGTGTTGCTCTGCGCCAGGGTAGCCGCCGCGAGGATGACCCCCAGAAAGACAGTTAAAACGGGTTTCTTCATTAAAAGGAATCTTTTTTTGTTTTCATGTAAATCTTCCGGTTGAAACTGAAAAACCGGGCCGGTTTGTGAGAAACGTCAACCTGTTTTTCATTGATCGGAACAATGAATGGCATGCCGGCAACTTTCTTCCGGAAGTTCCGTTTGTCGAGTTTAATACCGAGAATGACCTCATAAAGCTGCTGTAATTGCCCCAGTGTAAATTTGGGGGGCAACAACTCATAGGCGATGGGTTTAAGGTTCAAATCCGTACGTAAAACCTGGAGTGCCTGCTGCAAAATGGTCAAATGGTCAAAAGCCAGTTCGGTAACCTCTGAAACATCGTACCAGCGGGCATTTGATTGCAGGATGAATTTGGCTGCCTTGTCCTGGTCAATATTGATAAGCGAGTAATACGATACGGTCACTACAATTTCTTCGGGATGGCCGATGCTGCGGAGCCATTCCATATCCCTTGGCTGCCTTTTCAACCTGCCGGGAGAACCGATTGCCTGGTACTGTTTAAGATAAATGTTTTCGAGGCCGGTTAGTTCCCTGAGCACCCGTGAGGCTGCAGTATCCAGGTCTTCGTCTTTACGCACCAGGTCGCCCGGGAGTTTGAGATCCTTGAATTCCTTGCCTTCAAATTGCATGTTGCGTTCAATCAGCAACACATCAAGTTTGCCGAATTCGAAACCGAACACAACACAATCAACGGAAACATGCGGATTCAGGTTTTCCAGGACGTTTGACCCTAACATATTTTATCTATTGTAAAACGAGTGAATGCTTGGAGTTGACAAAGGGGCAAATTTAGCAGAAAAGAATTGGAATTCGTTTTTTGATTTTTGATTTGCGATGGCCGATGGTCGATTTGGGTTCATCAGAGGTTTGGTTTTTTTACTCATTATCAGTAAATTAACGATTTGTTAAATTTAATTTCATTTTTTTAAAAAAGTATTTGGAAAATCATTTTAAAACGTTATAACTTAGTGTCCCAATTACACTTTGTGTTTTTCCCATTTTTAAAATCAAAAAAATGCGAGACGTCATCCCGGAATTTAAATTTTATATTGTTGATATATAAGTATATATACAAATAAAATAATTAATTCGTGTGAGGTGCAAACTACGTAAACAAATTATTATTCAGAATACTCAGGAGGCATTCAGCGATGAACGGGTAAGATAAGGATTGAGAGTTAAATAAAAATACTGTTGGAAAACAATAAAAATGTCAATATAATCATCATCAAATTTTATTTCAGCCTTCTATTTTATTATATTTGCCATAGCCAATCTAGTTATTAACCATTTAAAATCGAACAAAAATGAAAAACGTTTCAAAGTTCAGGTGGGTGATGTACATGTTGTTATTCATCCCGCTTATTATTTCTTGTAAAAAGACGACGACGGAACCCGACGTCATCGCCAGCTTTACTTACCAGGTAGATGCTTCTGATTTCAAGAAGGTCACTTTTACCAACGCTTCGCAAAACTATGCCTCACTTGCCTGGAATTTTGGTGACAATACCGCTTTATCTGCCGAGATAAACCCGGTTCATACCTATGCTGCTACAGGTAGTTACACCGTGAAGCTTACCGCCACTTCACCCAAGGGAGTTACGGATGTTTTTTCGGCAACACTCACAATCGCCGACCCCAATGCATTTCTCACCATGCTGGTCGGGGATGTATCCAAGACATGGAAGCTTCTTCGCGTTACTTCAACAGGACGTTATCCACTTGAAGTTGGACCGATCGATCACTCATCGATTTGGTGGGCAGTAGGATTGAACAATGATGAACTTGCTATCCGTCACTGCATGTTAAATGATGAATGGACCTTTGGCCGCGACGGTTCCCTGGTATTTGATGCCAAGGGAGATTATTGGCGCGAAGGCGGGATATTTGATCCGGCTAACACCTGCGGAAATACGGCAGATCCGATGCTGGGAATTGCACCGGCTTTTACCACTGACCTGTCTTCCTGGGGCAACGGAACGCATACTTTTCAGTTGACACCGGGGACAACCCCAACTTTAAAGGCTATCGGCACGGGTGCATTTGTAGGATTCTACAAATTAGGGAATGATGCGGAAACAACGACGACCGGTCCCCAGGATCATGTTACCTACAATGTCATTAAACTTACCGATGGCGCTGTTGACACACTCGTCATTGAAGGCAATTATCATTCCTCCGATCCTACTTTCACTGGCGGATACTGGAGGTTTGTCCTCATGCATTACGACAACCCTGCCGATGAGCCACCCTTACCCGGGAACAAACCAAGTGCAGGATTTACCACTTCCGTTTCAGGCCTTGCAGTTACTTTTACCAATACATCCACGGGTGCTGACACTTATCTCTGGGATTTTGGCGACGGACAAACCTCAACAGCCATGAGCCCGATACACTCCTATGCAACCCAGGGCATTTACAATGTATTGCTGACCGCCACCAATACAAACGGAAGCGCCACGGCATCGACCGTGGTATTCCTTGGCGAGGATCTTGCAACGTTCACTGCTGCTAAGTTACAGGGTGCGGCATGGAGAGTGCATGTTTCAGATAAATCGGTCTTCGTAGGTGGTGCCCTCGGAAGTTCCGCCTGGTGGTCCGTAACTGCAGCCATGCTTACTTCCGGCACTGGTGGTGATAACTGGACATGCATGCCGGATGACGAATTTACCTTCACTTCTGGCGGAGCATTTACATACAAAACCATGGGCAGCGCCCGTAACGACGGATACCTGGGAACTCCAAATGGCTGTTTCTCTGATGCAGAGATCGCCACAAGTGCCCTTGGCTCAGGTTTTGGCTCCTCATCGAACACATACACATTTACACCTGCAGCCGGTACCACCGGGCCTCTCATCACTTTGACGAATGGTACGCTTACTGTTGGAGGAGGTCCGGCTGTAGCATTTATTGGCTTCTACAAAGGATACAATGGCGTGGCAAGCGGTGTCAAAGGCGGTGAAAACAATGGAACCGACCCGGCAAATTTTGGCTCAGCTACCAACACCTATCAGGTAATGGGTTATGCCAATTCTGGATCCAAAGAGTATTTATTCGTTACAGTTGACATATCAGTCGTACATGACGGATCAGCCGCATGGTCGGCCATCCTGGAACGCTAATTGTAACAGTTATTTATTAGCTTGATCAAAAACAGGAGTGAGCCGTATATTGCCTCACTCCTGTTTTTTTAACGAAGGAAAAATATGAAAAAAACACTGGTATTGATTGCCCTGATCTGGTTGGCTCAAAATTGTTTTGCCCAGAGCGAAACACTTGTCTGGAGCGATGAATTCAGTGGAACCGGGGCCCCGGACCCCACCAACTGGGGATATGATCTTGGCAACAACGGCTGGGGGAACAATGAAATTCAAAATTACACCTACTCGACCCAGAATGCCAGGCAGGAAAACGGGTCGCTCATCATCGAAGCAGTGAAACAAGGAAATACCTGGACATCAGCAAGACTCCTCACCAATAACAAACACGAATTCAAATACGGCAGAGTGGTGTTCCGTGCCAAACTTCCGTTAGGGATCGGAACCTGGCCCGCATTGTGGTTGCTTGGCGAAAACTTTGCCACGGCCGGATGGCCCGGTTGCGGTGAAATCGATGTCATGGAGCATGTCGGCAAGGATCCCGGCGTAATACACAGCTCCATTCATACTCCTTCGAGCCATGGCAATACGGTCAATACAGGCTCAAAAGTAGTAAGCACATTTCATACGGAGTTTCATACTTATGAGTTGAAATGGACCTATGAAAAGCTGGAATTCAGAATTGACAGTGTTCTGTTTTATACGTACAAACCAACCGTCAGAAATACTTCGACCTGGCCATTTGACAAACCCTGTTTCATCATCATGAACATCGCCATGGGCGGAAACTGGGGAAGTGCGCCCCAATATGAAACCGGAGGCCTGAAAAACGGCATCGATCCTTCGCTCTCCTCGGCAAGAATGGAAATAGATTATGTGAGGGTTTATCAATATCCGGCTGCAATTGAAGACTCCCCGGACGGTAAAAAAAAAATGAAAATTGAAGATTCATTCCTCACTCCCAATCCAACGGATGGAAAAGTTAATGTTCATATTCCATCCGGGATTTCTGCTACTGGTGTCGTTTACGATTTAAGCGGCAGAAACATTTTACAATTTGTTGCCCGTCCGCCTGAAACGGAAATCGATCTCTCTTCCTTTTCCAGGGGGCTTTATTGTGTTGCCCTACAATCGGAAGGAACGATTTGCATGAAAAAACTGATTATTAATTAGGTTCAAAACAAGTTGCTATGACCAGATTATTTACTCTGTTTCTTTTTTCTGTATTTTCTTTATCCATTTTTGCCCAGGGCAGAATGCTGACGGGGAAAGTCACTGGTTCCGATGGTCTCGGAATCCCCGGTGTTACGGTGCAATTGTTAGGCACCACCACCGGCACGGTTACTGACATAAATGGATCTTACCAGATCAAGGTAAATAATGAAGTACTGAGATTCAGCTGCATAGGATATGTTGCCCAGGAAATTGCAGTAACCGATCAGGCAACGATCAATGTGGTTTTACTGGAAGAGACCAAAACCCTGAATGAGGTAGTCATCATCGGTTATGGAACCCAGATGAAAAAAGATTTAACTACTGCAGTGTCCACCATCGACCAAAAAGCAATCAGGGACCGGCCCATGGTTTCGGCTGTTCAGGCTTTGCAGGGAAAAGCGGCAGGTGTTCAGGTCGTGCAGCCTTCGGGGAAGCCCGGTTCGGGCATTTCCGTCAGGGTGCGCGGATCAACATCGGTACTGGCAGGCAATGACCCGCTGTATGTGGTAGATGGCATCCCTTCAACCGATATCAAAGGGCTGGACCCGTCGGATATTGCCTCCATGAGCGTTTTAAAAGATGCCTCATCTTCATCAATATATGGTGCCCGGGCAGCAAACGGCGTGGTACTGATCACCACCCAGCGCGGAAAAGACAACACGCCCGTGATAAAGTTTAACACCTATTTCGGGGTGTCAAAACTTGGCAAGACCATCGAGGTGCTGAACACCAAAAAATACCGCGACCTGATCGATGAAATCATGCCCGGCAGCCTCGACCCCACAGCCACAAGTTACACCAACTGGAATGATAAGGTATTTGGTACCGGAACCAATCAGTCGTATCAGCTTTCCTTCTCCGGGGGTTCTCCAAAGTCACAATATTTTGTTTCCATCGGATATTTAAGCGACCAGGGTATCGTTGAACCGGCCCGATTCGACCGTTATTCGGTAAGGGTGAACCTCGACAATGAGCTAAGATCCTGGCTGAAGATCGCAACGAACATCAACATATTGCGTTTACAAACGAAAGACACACCCGATAATGCCAGCTCCGGCAGGGGCGGCGTTATCATGAGTGCGCTGAATACACCACCCTTTTTGAGTGTTTACAGCAAAACCAATCCTGACCAGTTTGATCCCAACCCGTTCCAGCCCTCATGGGAAAACCCGGTCGCCTACATGGAAGGGCCCAAACAGGAAGCAATCGATAACCATATCATCGCCAACATGACCGGCGAGGCCACCATTATTAAAGGACTGGCATTTAAATCCAACTTTGGCGTTGATTTCAACAGTCACCAGTGGGATTATTACCTTGACCCTGTTCGTACCAATTATGGACGTAAGAATAATGGAATAGGACAATCCGACAAAGCCAACACATTCACCTGGCTGTGGGAAAACACCCTGAACTACGCCAAAGCTTTCGGAAAACACAATATAAGCGCCCTGGTGGGAAGCAGTATTCAGAAAAGCAAGACCAACGATTCTTATCTTTCCGGCTATGACTTCCCGGCCAATACTTCAGTTACCACGATCAATGCGGCCAATACCGTTACAGGCAATACCACACAGCAGGAATGGGCCCTTGCCTCCTTCTTTGGCAGGGCAACCTATGATTTTAACAGTAAATATTACCTTACCGTGAGTTTACGCAGCGACGGATCTTCAAAACTCGCAAACCAATGGGGTACCATGCCCTCTTTCTCTGCAGGATGGAGGATATCCTCTGAGAAATTCATGAAGAAACTGACCTTTATCGACGATCTCAAACTTCGTGGAGGCTGGGGGAAAAACGGCAACCAGGAAGGCATTTCCAATTATGCCCGCTATGGATTGATCACCTACAACCGCCGGAATGCGACAAATCCTTTGTCAGGCCCCGATGCGGTGCAAACCACGTATGGCAATCCTGACCTCAAATGGGAAACCACTGCCCAAACAAACATCGGTATCGACCTCACCGTGTGGAACAGCCGCATCACGTTGACGCTGGATGCTTACCTGAAAAAGACCAGCGATGTGTTGCTGAATGTGCAACTTCCCAATACTTTACCCATTACCAGCATTCAAACCAACGCCGGGACGATCGAAAATAAAGGGATCGAATTCAACATCAGCTCCGTAAACCTCAACAAGAAACTAAGGTGGGAAACCAGCTTCAACATGTCGTTCAACCGGAATAAGGTGACCAGCCTCGAATACACCGATGTTTATTATTTCGGCCGGATCTACAGCAACAACCAGGATGTTTCCATCGTAAAAGTCGGCCTCCCTCTGGGTTCTTTCTTTGGTTATATTTCAGACGGTGTTGACCCGAAAACCGGTGATATCATTTTCCGGGATATCAACAAAAATGGAATTCTCGATCCCGGCGATCGCACGGTGATCGGGAATGCCCAGCCAAAGTACTTCTTTGGTATTACCAACACTTTTAAATATCAGCGATTTGATCTCACACTCTTCGTCCAGGGAAGTTATGGCAACGATATTTACAATGCCACGCGGATTGACCTGGAAGGCATGTTTGACAGTAAAAACCAATCCGTTGATGTGCTGAACCGCTGGACTCCCACCAACACCATCACCGACATGCCCAGGGCAGTCGGCGGCGGGAATGTCGACAATGTAAGGAATTCAACACGTTTTGTGGAAGATGGATCGTATGTCAGGTTAAAATCAGTTACCCTGTCATACAAGATCATTGACAACAATCCAAAGATAAAAGCCATTAAAAAGCTTGCCGTCTACATCACCGGGGAGAATCTCCTGACATTAACCAATTATCGCGGTTTCGACCCCGAAGTAAATGCCTTTGGCAGCAGCGCAACAGAACTTGGAATTGACTACGGCACCTATCCCCAGTCAAAAACACTGATCCTTGGTCTGAATGTTGAATTTTAAATAATTGTCATATGAAAAAGCTGATTTTTCTTTCGATCATATTTTTTATCGCCATCTCCTTCAATTCCTGCAAGAAGTTCCTTGATGTTCAACCTGTTTCAGAAGGTATTGCAGCGACAAACAGCTCTGATTCCGTCCCTTATAAAACGGCAAATGAAATAGAAGCTGCACTTGCAGGCGTTTATGCCGGCTTTAAAAATGAATATTTTGAGCTTGACTATTTTGTCAATGGCGATGCCCAGTCAGACGATGCTTATGCCGGGGCCGACAATCCGGCTAATTTCCAGATTGACGATTTTAAAATTGATGCAACCAACTCCAATGTTAGCCGCGACTGGGCCTATTTGTACTCCATCATTGGCAACGCGAATTCCGTGATCAACAATGTTGACAATGTTCCCGACCCTGCACTCACGCAGGAACGCAAACTTCAGATTTTAGGCGAAGCTTCCTTCATCAGGGCTTTCATGTATTTTCAACTTGTTCAGCAATGGGGTGATGTTCCGCTGCAACTTCAGGAGGTAAAGACCATCAGCGCGGATTTGTTGCCCGTAATCTATCCCCTCCTTTTCCCGGCACGTTCTCCCCAGGCAGATGTATACAAGCAAATCATCCTTGACCTTGAAACAGCGCTGGCAAATGTAACTCCCACCGCCGTTAACAAAGGTTATATCACTACCGGTGCTGTAAATGCAATGCTTGCAAAAGTGTATGCCACCCAGGAGCCGCATGATTATGCCAAAGTATTGACTTACTGCAACAATGTGATCGGCGGCGGCTATAGTTTGCTGCCCGATTACCACATGCTTTGGGACAACCAGCATGAAAATTCCGTTGAATCCATTTTCGAGATCAACTATACCGGGGGAAGCAATGACGGAAATTGGGGCGCTTCGATGTTTCGCGGGCTCGACTGGAAAAAATTCGACATCCCTTCAAACGACCTTGTGAAAGCATTTGATCAGGAACAGGATACCGTGCGAAAAAAAGCCTCCATCATCTTTCTCGATGTGACGGGAAAATGGTCCGATTCACACTGGCCCCAGAATAATTATCCTTTCCTGAATAAGTGGCACAATTTTGAAACAGGAAGTAACCAGAACTATATCTTCATCCGGCTGGCGGATATCATTCTGCTGAAAGCGGAAGCGCTGAATGAAACTGGAGATGTTGCCGGTGCAGCAATCCTGGTCAACCAGATCAGGACCCGGGCCAAACTGGCAAACACCACCGCCGGCACCCAGGATGCCATGCGACTGGCCATTGAAAAGGAACGCCGGCTCGAACTTGCCTTTGAAGGAATCCGCTGGTTCGATCTGAAGCGCACGGGCCGGGCTATCGATGTGATGAACAGTGCCACCGGCCCGAATGATGTTCCCCTTGGGTACCATGTTACGCAGAACAATCTGGTCTTCCCGATACCCCAGGCGGAATTGGATAAAAATATGAAGTTGGTGCAAAACCCGGGGTATTGATTGACCTCATCTTCCTGACCCTTTCCCCACCAAGGGAAGAGGGAGAAAGTCCCTCCCTTTTTGGGGAGGGATTTAGGGTGGGGCCTTCCCCAGACTGGGATATAGCGTGGGATTCAGATTTTTGAATAAACTTTTAGAATTGTTTTTTAGAACATGCAACATAATTATTTTTCGAAAAGCAGCGACCTCCTGGGCATTTTGTTGACCCTGGTCATCTGTATTTCGTTGTTCAGTTGCAAAGCCAAAGAAAGCGCCGACCCGTCAGGTCCCGCCCCACCCTCCGGGGTTGGAAAAGTAAATGTCTGGCTTACCAAAGGAGACAAAACAAAACTTCTCAACAGGGAAGGAGACCTGCCAATCAGCAAGACCGCTTCCTCCGCCTGGCCTGTTATCAGGATGGATACGGTTACCCGACATCAATCCATCGAAGGATTTGGTGCCGCCCTCACGGGCTCATCAGCCTATTTACTGCATAATAAGCTTAGTGATGGCGCCCGGCAGACCTTGTTGCGAAATTTATTTGACACGGTGAATGGCATTGGCATTTCCTATTTACGCATGACCATCGGGGCTTCCGATTTCTCGCTCTCCAATTTCACTTATGATGACCTGCCTTCAGGTGAAACTGATTTTCCCCTGCAACATTTTTCACTGGGAATGGATACAGTGGATGTGATCCCGATGATGAAAACAATTCTTCAGTTGTCGCCGGCCATTAAATTATTGGGATCCCCCTGGAGCCCACCTCCCTGGATGAAAACCAATGGCAGCATAAAGGGAGGAAAACTGAGAACAGATTGCTATGATGTTTATGCCGACTATTTCATCAGGTACGTTCAGGAAATGAAAAACCACGGTATTACCATCGCTGCAATCACCCTCCAAAATGAACCGCTTTATGCAGCAGCCGGATACCCGTGTATGGAAATGCAACCGGGCGATCAGTCTGAATTTATTAAAAACCATCTTGGACCGAAATTTCAAACAGGCGGTATCCATACCCAAATTATCATTTACGATCACAATTGGGACAATACAACCTACGCGATATCGATACTCAATGATGCGGCTGCCAAACAGTTTATTACCGGCTCAGCTTTTCACGGCTACAGTGGCGATGTATCCGCCATGAGTTCGGTTCATGCTGCCCATCCTGATAAAGGTCTCTATTTTACAGAAATATCCGGAGGTACCTGGGCGACAAATTTCGGGGATAACCTGATGTGGAATATGAAAAATATCTTTATCGGGGCAACACAGAACTGGTCGAAATGCGCGTTGCTCTGGAACCTTGCACTGGATCAGCAGGGAGGGCCGCATGAAAACGGTTCCTCTACCTGCCGGGGAGTGGTTACCATCAATTCGTCAAGCGGACTGGTTACTTTCAATGAAGAATACTATTCGATCGGCCATTTTTCAAAATTTGTCAGACCGGGAGCCGTAAGAGTCGCTTTGAGTTTACCTGCTGCCTTGACAGAATTCGGGGCTGTGGCCTTTGTAAACCCCGATGGATCAAAAGCGATCATCATATGCAATTACAGCGCTACCCAAAAAACAGTCAGCATTCAGCAAGGAGAAAATAATTTTTCATATTCAATCCCGGCGCAATCCGTGGCTTCCATGACATGGTGACGAAACAATCATTGACGAACAATAACCAAGAACACGAATCATTCAATCAATAATAACTATCAATCTAAACAACAAAACCATGAAAAAAAAGTACCACGATTATCTTAATCTCAGTACATTTACAAAGAGGCTGGCACTGTTGGCAGGTATTCTTTGGCTTGGCGTTACATCGCTGTTTGCGCAGAATACGTATCAGTACACCGGCACGGTGAGTGATAAAACAGGTGAAACCTTGCCTGGCGTCAGTGTAGTTATCAAAGGTACCACGAATGGTGCAGCCACCGACATACAGGGAGCTTTTAAACTGACCTCTGCGAGGTCGACTGAAATTCTTGTCTTTTCCTTTGTCGGATATATTACACAGGAAATCGAAGCTCCGGCAGGTATTCCGCTTAAAGTTACATTGGCGAGCAGTACCGTAGGATTGTCTGAACTGGTGGTTATCGGTTACGGTACACAGAAAAAAAGCGTAGTAACCGGGGCTATTTCCAAAGTAAAAAGCGCCGACCTGGAGTACATGCCCATTGTTCGTATTGAACAGGCGTTGCAGGGCAGGACTACGGGTGTGAGTGTTGCTTCCAGTTCCGGTCAGCCTGGCGCTTCATCCACCGTCAGGGTGCGTGGAACCACTACGATCAATAACAGCAATCCGCTTTATGTTATTGATGGTGTTCCCATTGACAACGGAGGAATTGATTATCTGAATTCAGATGACATTGAATCCATCGAGGTATTGAAAGATGCTGCCTCGGCTGCCATTTACGGAACGCGTGCTGCCAGCGGGGTCATCATCGTTACTACAAAGAAAGGCAAAGGAGGTGCATTGAAGGTAGGTTCAGGCAGCATGCAGGTTAATTTTAATGCCTATTTCGGCACCCAATCACCTGCAAAAAAGCTGGACCTGCTGAATGCTACGGATTATGCGACCTTACGGAATGAAGCATCTGTCAATGGAGGCGGCCCGGTAATATTTGCTGATCCTCAATCCTATGGAACAGGGACAGACTGGCAAAGTACCATTTTCAATAATTCTGCCAGGATTCAGAATTACGAACTGAGCATCAGTGGGGGTAATGACAAATCAACTTATTATACTTCCATGGGATACTATTCCCAGGAAGGTGTGGTTGCCACTGACATTTCAAATTATAAAAGACTCAATCTGCGTTTCAACTCAACACATAAAGTTAAAGACTGGCTCAGGTTTGGCGATAACATCGGTTATACCCACATCAAAAGCCAGGGTTCTCTCAACACAAACAGCGAATATGGAGGCCCGCTCTCATCTGCCATCAACCTCGATCCCATCACGCCGATCATCATCACCGATCCGGCCGTTGCCAATGCCTCTCCATATAATAATCATCCCGTCGTACGAGATGCAAATGGAAACCCTTATGGAATTTCACAATACGTTGGCCAGGAAATGACAAATCCGCTGGCTTATATTCAAACCCACCTTGGAAATTTCGGATGGTCCGACAACCTCGTCGGTAACATTTATGCTGAAATTGAGCCAATCAAGGGGTTCAAGGTTAAATCGGATGTTGGTGCCAAACTGGCCTTTTACGGGGATGAAAGTTTTGCCCCGGTATGCTATCTGAATGCTTCCACCTCTACCTCCGTAAACTCCTATTACCGTGCCAATAACAGGGGATTGATCTGGAACTGGGAAAATACCGCTTCTTATACCAGGAGTTTCGGCAAGCATAACGGTACCATCCTCATTGGAACAAGCGCCTATGTTGAAAATTACATCGGGGTCAATGCAACGTTCAGAAACCTGCCGGTCAACACCTTCGATGAAGCCTCCATGAATTACAATGTTGTAGCAACCGACAGGATTGGTGGCGGATGGGAAACGCCTGACCATAAAGTCAGTTCCCTCTTTGCCCGTTTGATATACAATTATAATGAAAAGTACCTGTTTACCGGCATTATCCGCCGTGACGGTTCTTCCAGGTTTGGAAGCAACAATAAATATGGTATTTTCCCATCAGCCTCCGTGGGCTGGGTGGCCTCACGCGAATCGTTCTGGCCGGAAAACAAAGTTGTCACTTTTGTGAAGATCCGTGGCTCCTATGGGGTGAATGGAAATGATAATATTGGTGATTTTCAATATGTTTCAACCGTGGGAGGAGGACGAAACTATACTTTTGGAAATGACGGTTATGTCATCGGCTATAGTCCGAATGCACCAGCGAATCCCGATCTGAAATGGGAACAAACCAGTCAGCTGGATCTCGGTTTCGAAACTACTTTTTTTGAGAATCTTACCCTCGTATTTGACTGGTTTAATAAAAGCACCACCGGCATGCTTCAACCGGTCATATTGCCGGGTTATGTTGGAGCAGCAGGAGCCCCAACCGGAAACGTGGGTTCGATGACCAACAAAGGCGTTGAACTTGAATTGGGCTACCATAAAAAATTCGGGGAATTCGACCTGAAGTTCAGTGGAAATGGCTCTTACCTGAAAAATGAGATAACCGACCTGGGAACAGTGGATTACATTTCGGGCGCCACGTTCCAGTCGAGTGCTTACGAGATAAGCCGTTTGGCGGTCGGACACCCCATCGGCGCTTTCTACGGTTTTCAAGTACTCGACATTTTCCAGTCCATGTCAAAAGTCCAGGCTTATGTTGATAAAAACGGTAACATGATCCAGCCCAATGCCAAGCCGGGCGATTTTCGTTTTGCAGATCTGGATGGCAACGGGAAGATTGATGCAAACGACCGTACTTTTATTGGTGATCCTACACCGACATGGTCATATGGGTTTACTCTGAATCTTGCTTTCAAGGGCATTGACCTACTGGTATTCGGGCAAGGTGTTGCAGGCAATGATGTTTTCAATGGTTTACGTCGTCTGGACATTCCTACTGCCAACTGGACATCCGATGCAATGGGCCGCTGGCACGGGACCGGCACTTCAACGGATTACCCCAGACTGGTGGTTGGAGACCCGAACGGAAATTTCAGCAAACCATCCACTTTCTTTTTAACCAATGGCTCCTATTTCAGGTTTAAAACCATTCAGCTGGGTTACACCCTCCCGAAAAAGGTCATGGACAAAATAGGATTGCAACTGATCCGTGTATATGTGAGCGCCAACAACCTTGTTACCTTCACGAAATACCAGGGATATGACCCGGAAATCGGCGGAAGCAGTTATGGCATCGACCGCGGCGTTTATCCGCAGGCCCGTTCGTTTATGATCGGATTAACTGTAACTATTTAGTCACTTTTTAAAATGAAGACAATGAAAAATTATAAAATATACCTCGGAATTTTGATCCTGGGAGTTTTCATCCTGAACTCCTGCTCAAAAAGTTTCCTGGAAGTAGAGCCAAAAGGCACCACACTGGAAACCAATTATTATAAAAACGCAGATGAAGCATACAAGGGCCTGGTTTCATGCTATGATCCTTTGGGAACCGAATGCGGGGTCACTTACTCGAATAAAATAGGACCGCTCAATTCCGCCTCCGATGATTGTTACGCAGGTGGCGGCAGTTCCTCGGATGTACCTGCCTGGCAGGTTTGGAATAACTACACCATCGATGCCGCAACCGGAATACAGGCTGATTTCTGGAGCAGAAATTTCACCGGGGTTTACAGGTCGAACACCCTCCTGTCAAAACTTCCCGCAGTGCCTATGGATGAAACCCTGAAAGCAAGATACATTGCAGAATGTAAATTTTTACGTGCCTATTTCTATTTTGACCTGGTGCGCCTGTTTAAAAATGTACCCTTGTTCACCAGCCCGCTTCCGCCCAGTGAATATTTTAATGTCGTTCAGGCCACCCCGGAAGCAGTTTATGCACAGGTGGAGAAAGACCTGACCGAGGCAATAATTGACCTGCCGGATGCAGTCACTCCCGACGAAAATGGCCGCGCCACCTCAATGGCTGCACGGGCCTTACTCGGGAAAGTGATCCTGTATCAGAATAATGAAAGCCGCATGCAGATTGCTGCAGACCTTTTTGAGATCGTAAATTCGTCCCCGAATTATCATTTGCAGGCAGATTATGGCCAGATTTTCCGTCCCGATAATAAATTCAACAGCGAGTCCATTTTCGAAATTGTTCATACAGCCCAGGCCCTGTCAGGCTGGGGATCATGGCCAAATTTCGAAGGCAATGTCTATACACAGATGGTTGGTCCGCGCGCTTATACCGGCCCGACTTTTAAGGCCGGGTATGGATTTAACCCGATCACTCCCGAACTGGTCAATTTCATGAAAAACGATCCAAGGTATAAATATACCATCGTAAACATCGACAGCATGAAAACTGCCGGGCTGTGTACTTATGAAAAAAGTTATCAGAACACGGGGTACTTTACGTTAAAATTTGCCCCATTGGCTGAATTTTATTCCACCATCGGAGGAGACCCTGTTCTAAACTATCCCAACGATGTCATGGAAATCCGCCTGGCCGACACCTACCTGATGGAAGCAGAAGCATTGGTGCGCGGGAACGGAAATTTAGCAAAGGCCCAGGATTATCTTGACCGCGTGCGTGCCCGTGTCGGACTTTCCCCTGTACCTGTCACGCTTGATAACATTAAAAAAGAACGTCGACTGGAACTCGCTACGGAAGGCCATCGCTGGTTTGACCTGGTCCGTTGGGGAGATGCAGCAACCGCTTTGGCATCCAAGGGCTTTACTCAGAATAAAAATGAGATATTGCCCATTCCGCTTGCTGAACTTACGAATACAAAACTGAAGCAAAATCCCGGGTATTGATTTGTAAAAATTTCACGCGGATTTCCGCAGATTATTTCACGCAGATTTTCGCAGATTACTGCGCAGATTTTCGCAGAGAAAATTTCTTACAACAAATTTCTGCGACTGTCTGCACCAAAAAATCCGCGAAATCTGCGTGAACTATTTTAATGATTACCAGGGAAATACTGGCAAAGATGTCATAGGATCGAAAGAAAACACATGAAGAAATCACTTTTGCTGTTATTGGCTATTTCGCTGAATATTACGCTGCTGGCCCAGGGATTGAAACGGAGCGGGACAAAAATTGTTGATCAAAACAACCATGAAGTCATCTTGCGTGGCATGGGACTGGGCGGCTGGATGCTTCAGGAGCCATACATGATGGAAATGAGTGGTTTCGCCAGCGCCCAGTGGGAGATAAAATCAAAAATCCAGGATCTCATCGGACCAGCCAATACGGAAGCATTTTATAATGCCTGGCATGCCAATCACTGCACTAAAAAAGATATCGATTCCCTGGCCGCCTGGGGATTCAATTCTGTGCGGCTCCCGATGCATTATAATTTGTTTACCTTGCCTGTGGAAGAGGAACCTGTGCCCGGAACCCAAACCTGGCTTAACAAAGGATTTGCCCTGACGGATAGTTTGATCAAATGGTGCTCGGCCAGGCATATGTATGTCATACTCGATTTGCATGCAGCACCGGGGGGCCAGGGGAAGGACTATGCCATATGCGATGGCAATCCCGCGAAACCATCCCTTTGGGAGAGCGATGCCAACAGGCAAAAAGCCATCGCCCTGTGGAAAAAAATTGCCATGCGTTATGTGAATGAGCCCTGGGTCGGAGCCTACGACCTGATCAATGAACCCAACTGGAGCTTTACAACCGGTGGAAATCAGAATGGATGCTCTGAAACTTCGAATGCCCCCCTTCGGCAGTTATATATTGACATTACGAATGCCATCCGGCAGGTTGATCCGGTTCACATGATCATCATTGAAGGCAATTGCTGGGGAAACAACTATGCAGGAATGTTCCCTTTGTGGGATGCAAACATGGCTTTGAGTTTTCATAAATACTGGTCGTACAATGATCAGAATTCCATCCAGGGGATCATGAACCTCAGAAGCCAGTATAATGTTCCGATATGGATGGGAGAATCGGGAGAAAACTCAAATGTCTGGTTTAAAGATGCCATCCAGCTTGTTGAGAAAAATAAAATCGGCTGGGCATGGTGGCCGCTGAAGAAGATCAATTCCGTAGTCAACCCGATGACCATTGTGAAAACACCTCAATACCAAACTTTACTGGACTATTGGAACAATGGCGGAACAGCACCCTCATCAGGGTTTGCAACCTACACTTTGATGCAAATGGCAACCAATGCTAAAATCGAAAATTGCATTTTTCGCAAGGATGTCATTGATGCCATGTTCCGGCAGGTTACTGATTCAACTACCCGGCCTTTTGCCAACCATACCGTTCCTGGAATTGTCCATTCATCCGATTACGACCTGGGAACCAATGGCAAAGCTTATTCTGATACTGATGTTGCCACCTACCAGGTATCCACTGGTACCTATACCGACTGGAATAGCGGCTATGCGTACAGAAACGATGGCGTGGATATTGAAACATCGATGGACCCAATGCTCCTTTCGAACGGGTATGATGTAGGCTGGACCGCTGACAATGAATGGTTGCAATATACCGCCAAGGTTGATTCAACGGCAGCTTATAATGTACAGGTCCGTTATGCAGGACTGGCCGGTCCTGTTGTCAAACTGGAGGCCAATGATGTGGATATAACAGGTTCACTGGCCGTTCCAACCACCGGTGGAAATCAGATCTGGAGCAACAGTTTATTTAATGACGTGATTCTCTATAAAGGCACAAAAAAATTGAAAGTTGTGTTCGAAAAAGGTGGAATGAACCTCGGGTTTCTTGGGTTTTCGATCAGTAAAAAACTTTCTGACGTTCCTTTTAAACCGGTTTCTGCCGGCACATCCGAAGTGGGGAACCCGATCACCATCAGTTTTAACAAAATGGTTGTGGATACTTCTGTTTCTTCGGCTGGTTTCAGTTGCACCCTGAATGGCAATCCAGTAACTGTTTCGGGCCTGGGGATGGGCAATAACTCCTTCCAGGTTGTTTTCAACATTGAGCAGCAAATAGTGGATGGGGATACCATCAAGCTCAGCTATTCCGGTGGCCGCGTTATGGCTACCGACGGAACCATGCTTGAAAAATTCTCAAACCTGGTGGTAAAAAACAACCTGCCTTTAAACCTTCGGGTACCTGGTAAAATTGAAGCGGAGGCATTCAGCTTAAACCAGGGACTAAGCCTCGAAGCTTGCACCGATATTGGTGGCGGAGAGGATGTCGGGTTTACCGATCCCGGTGATTACCTCGACTATCAGATCAAAGTGGCGAAGACGGCCAAATACAACATGGAAATACGGGTCGCCAGCCTGAATACTACCGGGATCATCCAGGCGCAACAGTTAAATGACCAGGGCATGGTGCTCAACTTCAGCACCATCTACCTGCCGGTTACGGGAGGATGGCAAACTTGGAAAAGCATCGTCGCCGAAATGTCTCTGACCGAAGGCATCGGCAGGTTGCGGATTAAAATACTGAAGAAAGAGTTCAATCTGAATTGGTACAAATTCTCAGAAAAAGGGGTAGGTACCATCGAACTGAAACCTGGTGAATTAGTAGTTTATCCAAACCCGGTGAATGATGAGCTGACCATTGAAATTCCAAACTCCATCGGACAGGATAAAACATTGATATTCCGCAATCTGAACGGTGTTGTGGTGAAGACAATGGAATTTACCGGTTCAGACGGACCCCGGCAGGTCTATGTCGGCGACATCCCGAAAGGATTCTATTTTTTGGAGGTGGATATTTCGGGAATCATCCACCGGACTAAATTAATTGTGCAATAGAATGCCCACCCATGCCCTCTCCATGCCAGCAGGGAGGGGTTGAGGAAAGGCACATTATCTCAAATACCCTGTTCCATGAGAAAAAATCAGCGTTTCACAATCCTTTTATTCACCTGTGCAATGAATATCCTGTTATCAGGGAACCTCCCGGCAGCACCTGCCGCCCGTGCCGGTAAAAAGGTTACCGTTTATACCACGGCGGAAAATACCAGTTATCGGATATCCATAACCGATACCCTGCACCTGGCAGATTTCGGCCAGCCTTTTGAAACCCAGCCATGTGTTTTTGTGGATCCATCAAAAACATTCCAGACATTCATCGGCATCGGCGCAGCCTTAACGGATGCTGCTGCTGAAACCTTTGCAAAAATGCCAAAGGGGAAGCAACACGAGATCCTGCAGCAATATTTTGACGAGAAAAAGGGAATTGGCTATACCCTTGCACGAACCAACATCCATAGTTGCGATTTTTCCAGCGGCAGTTATACCTATGTAGATGAAAATGATGCCGCATTAAAATCATTCAGCGTCGCGCACGACAGGGAATTCCGTATCCCATTCATCAAACAGGCCATTGTGGCTGCAGGCGGAACACTTACACTCTTTGCAAGTCCATGGAGCCCGCCGGGCTGGATGAAAGACAACAACGACATGTTGCATGGCGGAAAACTGAAACCTGAATTTTATCAGAGCTGGGCCGATTATTTTGTTAAGTTTATCAATGCATACCAGGCCGAAGGAATCCCCGTCTGGGGAATCAGTGTTCAGAATGAACCAATGGCAAAGCAAATATGGGAATCATGTCTTTTTTCAGCTGAAGAAGAAAGAGACTTTATTAAGAATTTCCTGGGTCCGACTTTAAGGAAATCAAATATGCAAGAGAAAAAACTCATTGCCTGGGACCATAACCGCGATCTGATTTATCAGCGTGCGAGCACCATCCTGTCAGATCCCGAAGCAGCCAAATATGTCTGGGGAATCGGATTTCACTGGTATGAGAACTGGACCGGCGGCGGAAATATCTATGACAACGTCAAACGTGTTTCAGAGGCATTTCCAGACAAACACCTGATATTTACCGAAGGCTGTGCCGAGTCTTTTACTTTCAGCAAAATGAATGATTGGAAATGGGGAGAAATGTACGGGCGTTCCATGATCAATGATTTCAACAACGGGACGGTCGGCTGGACCGACTGGAACATCCTGCTGGATGAAACGGGTGGCCCCAACCATGTCAACAATCTTTGTTTTGCACCGCTTCATGCCAACACGAAAACAGGTGAATTATATTATCTGAATTCATTTTATTATATCGGACATTTCTCCAAGTTCATCCGCCCTGGTGCGAAAAGAATCATCAGCGCGACAAGCCGCGGGCAATTTCTCACAACGGCGTTCCGGAACAATGATGGAAGAATTGTCGTCATCGTGATGAACCAGAGCAACGATCATATTCCATACCGGTTATGGATTGCAGGGCAGGCTGCAGAGATCATAAGTTTGCCGCATTCCATACAAACTTTGGTGGTGGAGTAAAATACCTCATCCCCTGGCTCCTTCTCCTCAACGAGAAGGGGAATTCCCGTTCCTTTCCCTGCTGCGACATCACAGCCCGGCAATGGGCTGCAGACACCGGAAATTTTGAAGTCCTGGCTGGAAGCTCCTCCGCCGATATCAGAATTAAAACCAATCTCCTTGTAAAATAACTGCCGAAAATCATTAATTTTGTTCAACCGGGTTTATTTCAGGATTTCACCGGGCTGCCTATCCATGAACATAAATCGTATTCTCTTTCCGTTTTTCATTTGTTTATCGTTAGCCATGACCGTCCCGGCTTGGTCGCAATCAGGATACCTGGTCAAGCATTATTCAAAACAGGATTACCATGCCGGCAGTCAGAATTGGTCGATCGAGGCCGATGGTCATGGTTTCGTGTATGTTGCGAATAACGACGGGCTGATCATCTTCGATGGTACAGGTTGGAAAACATACCGCAATGCAGACCAGTCGATTTTACGTTCCGTTCATGTTGCCACCGGGGGCAACATTTATACCGGCTCCTATGAGGAGTTTGGGTTCTGGAAAGAAAATGCGGATCACGAATTGTTTTATACCAGCCTGAAACCTCTTTCCGGGGATAGCGCATTTCATAACAGTGAAGTCTGGAAAATTGTAGAACACCATGGCAAGATCTACTTTCAGAGTTTTTCCTCCTTGTTTGTCTATGACCATCACACGGTGAAACCCGTGAAATTGCCCGGGAGTATCATCTTTCTACTCAAGGCCAGGGAAAGACTGTTCGTCCAGGTGATCAATGGCAGCCTGTATGAGATGGTAAACGAACAGCTTAAAATCATTGACACAGGGAATGCACTGATCGGGACCGAGGTTAAAACCATCCTGCCATTCAGGGAAAATAGTTTTCTTATCGGAACAACCTCCCATGGATTATTTGTATTTGATGGTAAAACAATCACTCCCTGGAAAATCCCGGCCAATGAAAAATTCAAAGAATTCCAGATTAATAATGGCCTGGCACTGGGGAACCGGCTTATTTTCGGAACGATCGTCAAAGGATTGATCATCCTTGACATGGAGGGAAACATTATTCACCACATGCATGATGAAAATGTCCTGCAAAACAACACCGTGCTCTCGCTTTGCAGCGACGCAAACGGTACCGTATGGGTTGGGCTTGACAACGGAATTGATCATATTTTTTTCGATAACCTGATCGATATCTACCAGGAAAGGGGTGCGCAGCTTGGCGCTGTTTATACGGCCGCATTTTTACATAACACGCTCTATTTGGGGACCAACCGTGGAATTTTCACCTATCGCCTGGATTCAGCTTCCGGGGTATTCTCTTACGGTGGGTTTCTGAATAATTCCCAGGGACAGGTCTGGGAATTAAAGGTGATCGATGGACAGCTCTTTTGCGGACATACATCAGGAACTTTTATCGTGGAAGGAAATAACCTGAGGGAAATTTCTGACGTCAGCGGAGGGTTTTGCATACAAAAGGTCCTTTCAAACCAGGGTGAATTTCTGATCCAAAGCACCTATTCCCCGCTGGTGATCTTTAACAAAGCGGAAAAAAACTGGAGATTTTCCCGACAGGTAAAGGGATACCTTGAACCCTCACGGTTTTTGGAGATGGATCATCTTGGAAATGCATGGGTGGGTCACACGGTAAAGGGGTTATACAAACTTCAGCTTTCAAAAACGCTTGACAGTGTCACCTCTAAGGTTGCTTTTGGCAAGAAGGACGGATTGCCATCTGATTTCGGGATCAGGGTTTTTAATATTGGCAACCGTGTCGTTTTTACCACAGGATCAAAACTGTTTACCTGGGATGACCTGAAAAATAAAATGATCCAGTACGATGAACTGAACAAACAGTTGCAGGGATTTGAATCATGTTCAAGAATTATCAGGAAAGACAATGACAGCTACTGGTTTATCAGGAAAAACGACATTGGCCTCTTTAAAATCAAAGACAATAAAGCCACCATGCTCCTGCATCTTTTTTTACCCCTGTATGCGATACAGATGGTGGATAACTATGAGAACCTGGCGCCACTTGATGAAAACAGGCAGTTGATCTGCCTTGATAATGGTTTTGCCATCATCAACATGGAACTCCTGAATAAAGGATTAAAAGATAATTCAAAATTGCTGTTCAGAAATGTTTACTGCCTGGATTCAAAAGGCAGCAAACAACGGCTCGACCCGGCTGATAATAATGCCGCCATCCCGTATGCCTTGAATACCCTCTCTTTTACGTTTGTTTCAATCAACAACCGTCATCTCTCCCAGCTTTATCAATACAGGCTGAGCGGAATCGATAATGACTGGAGTGAATGGACTCCTGTTACGGAAGTCACCTATACCCGTCTTCCCAAAGGAAATTATACGTTCCTTGTAAGAAGTCTGACAAGTACGGGAAAAGTTACTGACCCCATCAAAATGCATTTCAGGGTGAAACCTGCCTGGTATGCCAGTACGCTGGCATGGATCTTTTACTTCCTTTTTACTGCAGGAGTATTTATAGTCAGCCGGTATTACTTCAGGCGCAGAGTGATCCGGCATCACGCACAGTTGCGGCGTGAAGATGAAGCAAGGTCACTGCTCGAAAAACAGCAAGCCGAAAAGGAGATCATCAAATTGCAGAATGAAAAGCTTCAGTCGGAAATTTCTCATAAGAACATTCAACTGGCCGACTCCACAATGGCCATCATTAAAAAGAATGAGCTCCTGATCGGGATCAAGGATGAACTTGACCGGCAGCGCGAAAAACTGGGTCTGGATTATCCCAAACGGTATTTTGAGCATCTCCTTACCCTTATCAATAAAAATATCTCCAATGACAACGACTGGGAAATCTTTGAATCCCTTTTCGACCAGGCTCATGAGAATTTCTTCAAGCGGCTGAAAGAGGCTTACCCCGATCTGACCCAAAGCGATCTGAAACTTTGTGCCTATCTGAAGCTAAACCTTTCATCCAAGGAAATTGCACCCTTGCTCAACATCAGCTTCAGGGGTGTTGAAACCAGGAGGTACCGGTTGCGCCGGAGGTTAACGCTGGCCTCTGATGACAACCTTGTGGAATTTATCATGCAATTTTAGATTTGCACCCTTCGGCGAAAATGCCCGGAAATTTCGTATCTTTATGCACCCCCGATGGGCAACCAACCGTTTGAAGTAGTATTGACGTATGCCCTCAACACCCCCTCAAACCGGTGGTGTAACCGTGTACGGGCTAATTTTGAAGAAGGATTAATTTTGAGTCTTTTTTTTTTGTTATTTGGCTCTTCCAAGTAACCGTAAATTACATCATTATGCAGAAAATCTACCAACCTCCAAAGTCAATCCGGATTAAAACGACTGGACTTCTGATCCTGTTTTTAACCGGTTTTTTAGCAATTTCACAGGCCCAGGTCCGCACGATCACCGGTGTTGTCACTGCCGCTGACACCAGGGAAACACTTCCGGGAGCTACCCTTCTCATCAAAGGTACAACCACCGGGGCCGTAACCGACCTTGACGGGAAGTATTCCATTTCCGTTAATACGGAAAAAGCAACACTGGTATTTTCCTATGTGGGATACAATACCAAAGAAGTTGAACTGGGCAGTCAGCGGGTAATCGATGTGCAGCTCGAACCGAAAAAGACGACACTTGATGAAGTGGTTGTCATCGGTTATGGATCAGTTAGAAAAAGCGATTTGTCCGGTTCTGTCGGAAGCGTTAAGGCTGAAGACATTACAAAAATAACATCTTTGAATCCTGTGCAAAGCCTCCAGGGGAACGTAACCGGTGTTCAGGTTACCAGCACCTCCGGAACTCCAGGTGAGAGTCCGGCGGTACGGATCAGGGGGGTAGGCACCTTTGGCAACTCCAACCCGATCTATGTGGTCGATGGCGTGATCGTCGACGACATCTCCTTTTTGAACAGCAATGACATCACATCCATGGAGGTTTTAAAAGACGCCTCCGCTTCAGCTATTTACGGTTCAAGAGGCGCCAACGGGGTGATCATGGTGACCACCAAAATGGGGAAAACCACCGAGGGAAAAACCGTTTTCAGCTTTTCAGGGGAGCTGGGAATGCAGAAACTGGCTAAAAAAATTGATCTGCTGAGCGGGCGCGATTTCGCAACCATTTCAAACGAGATCAAACCCGGAAGTTTCAACAATGTGGATGCCGTGCCAAACACCGACTGGCAGGGCCTTGTCTTTCATAACGCACCGGTATATGATTTCCAGCTTTCAGCCTCAGGCTCCTCCAAAACCATTCAATATTATATCAGCGGAGGTTATTTTAAACAGGGCGGAATTATTGACAAATCCAGTTTTGAACGCATCACCTTGAAAATAAACAATATTTATAATTTATCACCCTATGTAAAGTTAGGGAACAACATCACCTTCGCACCATACAGCCAGCAGGTTGCACCGGATGTGACCTATGCCGTTTACAGGGCGAATCCAACACTGGTTCCATACTACCCGGATGGAAGTTATGCAGTGGTTTACAATGTCGGAAACCCCCTTGCCAGCCTGGCATATTCCAATAATTTCAACAAAGGGGTCAGGGGAGTCGGAAATATTTTCGCAGAGGTCAATTTCCTGAAAGCATTCACTTTCAAAACCAGTTACGGCATCGATGCAGGGTACAACCACTCAGAGAGTTTCACACCCGCTTATACGGTTTACAACCCGGATGGGACCATTTCCCAGCAGCAGAATGTGATGAGCCGGTTAGGAAAGAACGACAATTACAATCTGACCTGGTTGTGGGAAAACACGCTGAACTTTAAAAAAGAATTCGGTAAACATTCCATTGATGCCATCGCAGGATATACCATGCAAAATACTACTTCCGATGGATTTAACCTCTCCGGGGCCAATCTCATCCGCGACGGGTCAAATTTCTGGTACATTCAACCCTCCTATATCTATGATCCTGCCAATAACGTCAATACGATCAGCAGCATTAACGAGTCGGTCGACATGGATCAATATTATTCCATGATCTCCTACCTGTTCCGTGTCAACTATGTGTTCAATAAAAAATATATCGTTACGGCTACTTTCAGGAGCGACGGATCATCCAAGTTTGCCCAAAACAACCGATATGCAAGCTTTCCTTCCTTTGCATTGGGGTGGAACGTTTCACAGGAAAGTTTCATGCAAAACATCAAGTGGCTGAATAAATTAAAACTAAGAGCAAGCTGGGGAAAACTCGGAAATGATAAAATTCCTTACTGGGACCGCTATGCACGGGTCGAATCAAACATCCTGGCAATTTTTGGTGTCAACAATGATCCAAATACCGGTGCGACTTTCGGAATCAACGGGAATCCGGATCTGAAGTGGGAGGTTACTACCCAAACAGACCTCGGGCTTGAATTCGGGATGTTCGACAGTCGTTTAACCGCTGAATTTGATTATTACAACAAAAAAACCGATGACATCCTGGTGTTGCTTTCTACTCCCGGTTATCTCGGAAACGGGGTGGGTGCTAAGGTAAGGTTTAATGCCGCTTCCGTTGTAAACAGTGGATTTGAGTTCAACCTGGGATGGCGCGACCAGATCGGAAAAGTAAAATATAACATCGGGATCCTTGGAACCACCATTCACAATGAAGTTTTAAGCATTGGCGGCAACAGCGGCGTGGACTCCGTGTTGATCGGGGGCTACCTTGGCAACGGGATCCCGGTTACACAAAGCAGCGTGGGGTTGCCCATCGGGTCATTTTACGGATATAAAACCGATGGGATCTTTCAAACCAAGGATGAGTTGAATGCATATCCTCATGATGCCCAGGCTGGCGTAGGTGATTTAAGGTTCGTGGATGTGAATGGTGATGGGAAAATTGATGGCAGGGACAGAACGAACATTGGTTCCCCGATACCCAAATTTATTTTCGGTTTCAATTTTGGAGTTGAAGTATATGGCATTGATCTGTCAGCGAACATACAGGGGCAGACGGGAAATAAAATCTTCAACGCCAAGGAGGTGGTCAGGCCCGACCCGTACAATTTTGAAAGCCATGTGCTCAATCGCTGGACCGGTCCCGGTTCAAGCAATACTGAGCCGCGCCCGTCATTCGGAGGATACAATTATACACCTTCGGATCACTTTATCCAGGATGGCTCATTCCTCAGAATCCGCAATGTGGTATTGGGGTATACGATGCCGGCAAACTGGAGCAATAAAATCTATATGCAAAAAATAAGGCTGTATGTAAAGGCCGATAACCTTTACACACTGACAAAGTTTACAGGCTATACCCCTGAAATTGGCAGTGGTGATGTATTATCCGCGGGTATTGATTATGGCATTTACCCAATAACTGCAGTTTACTCAATAGGCATCAATTTAAACTTCTAATGGTTATGAAAACGCAGACAAAAATATATTTTGCAATCCTGATCCTTTTAACAGCGGTTTCCTTTGTAGGATGTAAGAAATTCCTGGATAAGGATCTTCAGGGCACACTGACGCAACAATCCTTCCCTCAGTCTCCTGCAGACGCATTGCTGGCAACCAATGCCACCTATGAATCTTTACGGGAATGGTTTTACAATGCGGGTGGCTACCCGATCTTCGATATCATGTCGGATGACGCCAGGAAAGGAAGCAATCCGAATGACCAGGCGACCACACTGGGACTTTACGATGTGTTTAAACACACCCCTACCCAGGATGGATTAGACCGCTATTGGAATGCACTCTACGTGGGTGTGAAAAGAGCAAACGTGGTGATTGAAAAGATCCCCGCCATCACCATGGATGAAGGCTTAAAAACCAGGTATATTGCAGAGGCCAGGTTCATCCGCGGATTGATCTATTTCGACTTTGTGAGGGCATGGGGAGGCGTTCCCCTGGTAACCACAACAGAACCTCCGCTGAAACTGCCCCGCGCTTCTGCCGAAGAGATCTATACCGTCATTATCGGGGATCTTGAGTTTGCAGTAGCCAATTTACCGCTTAAGTCCGGTTACCAGGGCGCCGACCTCGGCAGGGCAACAAAAGGAGCCGCACAGGCTATGCTTGCCCGGGTTTATCTTTTCCGGCACGATTTTGCCAATGCCGAAAAGTATGCCATGGATGTGATCCATTCAAATCAGTATGGCCTGGAACCTGTTTTTACCGATGCCAATGGTGTGAATGGGAACAATGGAATTGAATCGGTATTTGAAGTCGGGGCCATTCAATCGGAAGGAACCGAAAGTGGTGGGAACCAATATGCCAATACGCAGGGCGTAAGGGGAACTCCTAACCGGGGTTGGGGATTTAGCCGGCCTACCATCGATCTGCGTAACTCATTTGTTACCGGCGACCCCCGGTATAAGGGCACCGTCATCAACCTGAAAGATACGATCGACGATGTCATCATTCTGGGAGACGGAAGCACTCCGGATATTACGTACGACGACCAGGGAAATATCGTAGAAATAGAATGCTACAACAGGAAAGTTTGGGTTCCCGGTAATAATACCATCACACAATGGGGGCATCACCGACGGCTGATCCGTTACGCCGATGTCTTATTAATGGCCTCAGAGGCCCTTAATGAAAATAATAAACCAGCCGATGCGTTGATCTATCTTAACCAGGTCCGGCAACGGGCACGCCAGGGGAACAACAGCATCCTACCAAATATTACGACAACCAATACATCGGAGTTGAGAGACATTATATTCAACGAACGGCGCCAGGAACTGGCCATGGAGGGATGGCGATTCTGGGACCTTGTGCGGACCGGAAGAGCCGCCCAGGTTCTGGGGCCACTGGGTTTTGTAACCGGGAAACATGAACTTCTCCCGATACCCCAAAGTGAAATCGACCTTTCACAGGGATCTCTTGTCCAAAATCCTAACTGGTAAATTCACCCTGAATATTTTCAATGGATATTTTGTTTAACCTTTAATAACTTTAACTATGAAAAAACCATTTGTATTTTTAAATGCGATGCTGATTGTCATTGGATTGATGGTCGGCGGTGTAAGTTGTAAAAAAGATGATAACAAGACTACTTTTAGTATGTCTTCACTTAAAGCCATCGTGGAAGGAGGGTACCTTGACATGAACACCCAGACTGTCCCCACCAATATTCCGACAAATCCTACCATTGAGGCTGGTTTTACAGTTGATGTTTCGGCATCAAGCGTTACGGCGAGTACCATTACCCTGATAAACACCCTTGATCAATCGAACATTCCATTGACACTAACAACTTCAGGATCAAAAATTACCATTGTTCCTACCGCTTCCCTCGGTACAGGGACCCCTTTCCTGCTTAAATTCAATGGAATTAAATCGACCGACAATCAATCCATCACCAACCTTACCCGGAATTTCACAACAATCGGGCCTTATGCTCCAAGTGGTGCAATTGCATACTGGAGCTTTGATGGAAATGCCAATGACCAGATCGGGACATTCAATCCCAAGACAAACGGTGTGTATGGTGTCACCTTCGAAAGTTCATTCAATACGGCTGCAGGGCAGTGTGCGAAATTTAACGGAACATCGAGTATTATTGAAATTCCAAACGGTGACCAGCTTTCAAACACCCAGGACTTTACCATTTCTTTCTGGATAAAAACAAATTCCGAAGGGCATGTTGATGCCAGTGGAAATCCCAAGGGCCATTTTGTCATCGGATTGGGCGCTTATTATGGCTTCCAGTTTGAAATCTCCCCTGATTACAGCAACTGCAAAATGGCTGTACAATACGATAATGGTAATGGTGGTTCGTTCGGTGATGATCTCGCTTTCAACGGAGACGGAAAAACCGGGGCAAACGGAGGATGGCAGGGATGGACCTTCTGCCAGGACCTGACGGGTTCAGGCGGTGTGGCGGCGCTGCTGAAAGACAAATGGGCCTTTGTAGTCTATTCTTTTGATCATGCCACTAAAATTGCCACCATTTATATCAATGGTGCAAAAATGAAATCAATGGATTTCAACCTATGGCCGGCCGGCGATCCTAAATTAGGAGCCGCAGGTCTCAAATATGCAGGTGTAGAACCTGATGTTATCAACGAATTGGCCTTTGGTTTCATTCAATCACGGGGCGGCACCATGTGGGCTACCGAAACATGGGGTGGATACCAGTTCCCCACTTCAAACCATTTCGGTGGCTTGCTGGATGAGGTTCGCATTTATCACCGTACCCTTTCCGAAACCGAAATCGCAGCAATGTACAAACCGTAATTTATTATGTATTGGATCCGGGAGAGGGTTATGGAACACCTTAACCCTCTCTTTTTTAGTTTTTCCGAACCAATATCCTCTGAATGAATGAGTAAAGTCAAATATATATGAATCTTTCACCGCTGACGACCGTTTTTCTTGGGATCACAATACTCTTCGGCACTTCCTGTAAAAAGAAAGAACCTGCGTCCCTGCATCTTGATAATATCATGGCCGGAACCATCTCCCTGAACCTTGGCTCATCTACCAGGGATATCCCGGTGAACAGTGTTTTCACCATTGACTTTGACACTGAAATTGATCCGTTGCTGGGAAGCCAGGGAATTTCATTGCAAAAAGCAGACAACACAACCGTTCCATGCAACTTTACTTTTTTAAACAGCAATAAAAGCGTCAAATTAGCACCCCAGAGCGTGCTTGACAATTATACACAGTATAAAATCAAACTCACCCAGGCTATTAAAGGCTCCAATGGCGAATCGTTTGCAGGAGCGGAGGTGACCTTTATGACCATCGTAGGCCAGCTGGCCATAAAAACCATTACGGTCAACCAGCAGGACTTTCAAGTCCCGAAAAGACCAAAAAATATTGATTATCAAAATGTTCATATTACAATTACTTTTTCCGATTCGCTTGATCCTTCCACCTACCAGAACTATTTTTCCATCTGGCCTCTGAAGCCTGTTTCAATCTCACTGACGGGTGATCAGAAAACGGTAAACATTGTAAATAACGCACCGCTTCAAGATTTTTCAAAAACCTATCTGAATATTTCAAAAGAGTTAAAGGCTAAAAATGGTGCGTCATTTGGCGGTTTCACCAACTATTTTTTCACGGTGCTTGATTCAACGCCAAAATTTCCGATAATTACCGATGATCAGCTTCTTACACTGATCCAGGAAAAAACATTCCGCTATTTTTATGATTATGCCCATCCTTCCTGCGGCCTTGCAAGGGAACGATATAATTCCGGAGATATCGTGACAACAGGAGGTTCAGGTTTTGGGGTGATGGCGCTGATCGTTGGCATGGAACGCGGATTTATCACACGGGAACAGGGAATGACCCGGTTAAATAAAATCCTTACTTTTCTTGAAACCTGCGACCGCTATCATGGTGCATGGGCACACTGGATCAACGGAACAACCGGAAAAACAATTCCGTTTTCTACCAATGATGACGGCGCCGACCTGGTCGAAACCTCCTATATGGTCGAAGGGCTCATGACCATGCGGCAATACCTTGATCCGGGCGTCCCTGCCGAACAAACACGGATACAAAGGATCGATGCATTGACCGATGCCGTTGAATATGATTGGTTCACCCGGGGACAAAATGTGCTGTACTGGCACTGGTCTCCCAATTCAGGCTGGATCATGAACATGCAAATCAGGGGGCACAATGAATGCCTGATCACCTATATTGCTGCATCAACATCAACAACCCATCCTGTTTCGGCAGCGGTTTATACCCAGGGTTATGCCAGCAACGGCGGAATTATAAATGGTAACAGTTATTACGGGATCAGGCTTCCTCTTGGTGAGGCTTACGGCGGCCCATTGTTTTACACCCATTATACTTTTCTCGGGCTGGACCCGCGGACCCTTCAGGATCAATATGCTCATTATTGGGAGCAAAACGTCAACCATTCTTTGATTAACCAGACCTACTGTCTTACAAATCCCAGGGGATGGGTTGGATATAGTTCAGATTGCTGGGGACTAACCGCCAGTGACAATCCATGGGGTTATGATGCACATTCGCCAACCAATGACCTTGGGGTCATTACTCCTTCTGCCGCAGTATCGGCGATTGCATACACTCCTCAACAATCCATGGCTGCCATCAGATTTTTCTATTACACCATCGGCGACAGGCTCTGGGGACAATATGGCTTCTTCGATGCTTTTGATCCAACGGAAAACTGGTGGGCATCCTCCTATCTTGCAATCGATCAGGGGCCGATCATTTGCATGATCGAAAATCACAGAACCGGTCTTTTATGGGATTTGTTCATGTCGCACCCGAAAGTAAATGCCGGCCTCACCAAATTTGGCTTTACCCATTAAAAGTTATTAACCTTAATCGAACCACTTCATGAAAAAAGCATTTATCCTCAACGATGTGGCGTTGTTGTTCGTACTCCTGCTCCTGGGCGGCACCCTGCAGGCACAGGTTGCCGTACAGCATAAGCTTAGCCCGGTTGACAAAGCAAAAATTGATTCCCTGATGAACCAGATGACCCTTGAGGAGAAACTCGGCCAGATGACCCTGTTCGCCTCAGGATGGGATGTCACCGGACCGGTAGTGGGCACCAATGATAAAAAGTTGATCATGGAGGGGAAAGTCGGGGCCATTTTAAATGCTTATACCGTTGATTATGTGCGTGATCTGCAGCGAATGGCCGTTGAGGATTCACGCTTAAAAATCCCGCTGCTTTTTGGTTATGATGTTATCCACGGTCATCGTACCATTTTCCCGATTCCATTGGGCCAGTCGTGTTCCTGGAATTTAAAAATGATTGAGGATGCCGAACGGGTCGCTGCCATTGAAGCAACCGCAGAGGGGATCAACTGGACCTTTGCCCCGATGGTTGACATAGCACGTGATCCGCGCTGGGGAAGGGTTATGGAAGGATCGGGGGAAGACACCTGGCTGGGATGTAAAATTGCAGCAGCAAGGGTCAAAGGGTTCCAGGGAAACGATTTAAAAGCGAACAATACGCTTCTGGCGTGTGCAAAACATTTTGCAGCATACGGAGCACCCCAGGGTGGGCGGGATTATTTTACAGTCGATATTTCCCAGCTGACACTTTATGAATCATACCTTCCTCCATACAAAGCTTGTTCGGATGCGGGAGCAGGTTCCATTATGACATCTTTTAACGAAATTGCAGGAGTGCCTTCGACCTGCAATAAATGGCTCCTGACCGATCTTCTTAAAAAAGAGTGGGGATTTAAAGGCTTTGTGGTGACCGACTGGACTTCCATCAATGAACTGGTCAATCACGGGGTCGCTGAAAACAACAAGGATGCTGCCCGGATATCCCTGAATGCAGGCGTTGATATGGATATGTGCGGTAAGACCTTCCTGGATTACGGCACAGAATTATTGAAAGAAAAAAAGATCGGTATGGACAGGATTGATGAAGCTGTCCGGTCAATCCTGGAGGCAAAAGCAATGCTGGGCCTTTTTGATGATCCATATCGTTACTGCGATAAATCGCGCCAGGAAAAAGAGGTAATGACCCCCGATCATCTCTCCCTGGCAAGGAAAATGGTTTCGGAGAGTTGTGTTTTGTTAAAAAATCCCGGGCACATGCTTCCTATCCCGGAAAAGGCAAAAACAATCGCAATCATAGGTCCGTTGGGCGACTCCAGGAAAGACATGCTTGGAAGCTGGTCGGCCGCAGGGAAATGGGAACAATCCGTCACCTTGCTTGAAGGCATTAAAAACAGAACCGGTGACAAAACGGAGATCATCTATGAGAAGGGCTGCAATACCAACGACAACGACAGGAGTGGATTTGAAGCTGCAGTGAAAGCGGCTGTTAAGGCAGATTATGTGATCCTGGCACTGGGCGAAAACAGCTGGATGAGCGGCGAAGCTGCAAGCCGGACCAGCATCGATGTTCCAGGTGTACAGAATGAACTTGCCGAAGTCATTGTTAACACCGGAAAACCGGTTGTGGTTGTTCTGTTCAATGGTCGCCCACTGGCCATCACAAAACTTGCAAGGCAGCCGGTGGCCATCCTGGAGACATGGTTTGGCGGAACCCAGGCCGGAAATGGCATTGCCGATGTACTTTTCGGTGATGTAAATCCTTCGGGAAAACTCACCATGACCTTTCCGAGAAATGAAGGACAGATACCCATATTCTATAATGTGAAAAATTCCGGAAGGCCATATAACCCGGCTGACAGCGGAGCCAAATATGTTTCAAGGTACCTCGATGGCCCCAACGACCCGCTCTTTCCGTTTGGATTTGGACGCAGCTACACCAGTTTCATATACTCCAACCTTGCAGCCAGTGTTGATGGCCATAAAATCAATATTACAGTTCAGGTTGCCAATGAAGGAGAATTCGACGGCGAGGAGATCGTGCAGTTATATATCCGGGACAAAGTCGGCTCTATTACGCGGCCACTGAAAGAATTAAAGGGATACCAGAAAGTGCTGATCAAAAAAGGCGAAACGAAAACAATCGCATTTAGCCTCACCACCGATGACCTGGCATTTTATCACCCGGATCTGAAAAAATACTGGGAACCCGGCGAATTTATGGTCTTTGTTGGTACGAACTCGGCGGAGACATTATCCACATCCATTACAGTTGAGTGAAATTTAGAAACTTTATGAAGATCAGGAACTTATTGGTATTACTGGCATTCTTTTTTGCCATGGGTACCGCACAGTCGCAACAGGTTGTTTTCAAGTCAAACGGGAAGGTTAATTATCCTTTGGCTCCTCACGAAATGACGATGCTCGATTCCATTCAGCATAAAACGTTCCTTTTCTTTTTAAAGGAACATCATCCTGAAAACGGGATTGTAAAAGACCGGAGTACGGGAAGTTCTCCCTGTAGTATCGCCGCAACAGGTTTTGGAATCCCATCCCTGGCGATCGGTGCTGAAAGAAACTGGATCAGCCGTGAAAAGGCTGCCGAAATCACCCTTGGCATCCTGAAATTCTTTTTCAATTCTGTGCAAAGTACGTCTAAAAATGTCACCGGTTATAAAGGATTTTATTATCATTTTCTGAAAATGGATTCCGGTAATCGCGAATGGAACTGTGAACTCTCTTCGGTCGATACCGGATTGCTGATGATGGGTGTCATTTTTGCACGAAACTATTACAATTCCGACAATAAGGTTGAAAACCAGATCCGGTCCCTGGCGGCAAAATTACTTGAACGCGTTGACTGGAACTTTATGGTACTGCCTGCTTCGAGTAAATATGCCCATACCATTTCCATGGCCTGGACACCCGAAGCGGGATTGCAGGATTATGGCTGGTGCGGTTATAACGAGGCGCTGTTCCTGTATATCCTGGCCGCAGGCAGCGGAATGGACAATGCTGCGCAAAGTTACAGTTCATGGTTAAAAACCTACAAATGGACCACCCCATATAAAGGACTTTCCCATGTTGCTTTTCCTCCTTTGTTCGGCCATCAGTTTTCCCAGGCATTCATCGATTTCAGGGGGATCGCTGATTCGTACATGAAGGAAAAGGGAATCGACTATTTTGAGAATTCGCGCCGTGCAACCTATGTTCAGCGGCAATATGCTGCCGACAATCCCAGGGGCTGGATTGGTTACGATTCGCTGTGCTGGGGTGTAACGGCAAGCGACGGACCTCCGGACAAATATAATTTTGGTGATAAAAAATTCCTGGGTTATGCCGGAAGGGGAACCAGCGGACCCGATTACAACTATTTTGATGACGGGACCATTGCACCGTACGGACCACTTTCATCCTTGCCTTTTGCTCCTGAGATCGTGCTGCCCACGATCAATTCATTAAATAAGAGATATGGTAAAAATATATGGGGAAAATATGGTTATTATGATGCCTTCAACCCGACTGCCAAATGGATCGACAGTGATTTTTTGGGAATTGACGAGGGACCGATGCTGATCATGATCGAAAACTTCAGAACAGGTTTGGTATGGAATTATGTAATGAAAGATCCGATTATTCAAAAGGGTTTAAATAAACTCGGATTTGAGTATATGAATTAAAATTTTCGGAAATCTGCAAGAATTATTTGGTCTGTTAATCTGGAGTAGCGTTTAGACATATATTTTACTATAATGAAAACTCATATCTATAAGAGAATCTCAACTTTGTTCGTGTTGATTCTCACAACCGCGATTCTCCACGCTCAAATCAAAACCCTTGATGAATTTGAAAATAAAAACGGCTGGACTTTCATCAGGTCCGACGGGGTCGATCTTCACTTATCCACCGAAAAAGGCCTGACAGGCAATGCGATCCGTTTCGATTACGATTTCACCAAAGGCACCGGCTACGGCGGAATACAGAAGCTTTTCCCCATCGACCTCCCCGACAATTTTGAATTCACCTTCTATGTCAGGGCTGAATCTCCTGCCAATAATTTTGAAATTAAATTTATCGACAGCACGGGTAACAATGTGTGGTGGGTCAGTAACCGCAATTATGACTTTCCTTCGTCATGGAAAAAAATCCGGATCAAGAAACGACATATCAAATTTGCATGGGGACCCACCGGGGACCAAAGTTTGAAACGAATCGACAGAATTGAATTCACCATTGCTTCGTTTGTTGGTGGCAAGGGAACAATTTGGATTGATGATCTGAAGTTTGAACCGCTCCCACCCGAAACGCTCTCCTATCCAATACCCTCAATCACTGCTTCCTCCCAGGTGAAAAATCATTCACCCGGCAGCATCGTTGATCATTCAGATGAAACTTACTGGCAAAGCAGGGGCGCGAATGATCAGCAGGTAATGGTTGATTTTAAAACCCGCAGGGAATTCGGCGGTTTGCATATCAAATGGCTGAAAGGCCATTACGCTGAGAGTTTTGACATTCTCCTTTCTGATGACGGGAAAAAATGGGAAAAAGTCTATGCTGTCAAATCAAATCAAAGTGATGTCAGTTTTATCAGGCTGCCCGAAGCAGAAGCAAAATTTCTCAGGATAGATCTTGCAAAAAGCAATGATGATACAGGTTTCGGCATCATGGATGTGAGATTTTTAGATGTACAGCGTTCTTTGACAATGAATGATTTCCTGATTTATACCGCTGAACATTCACCGGCCGGAAATTATCCGAGATACTTCCTGGAGCAAGCATCATATTGGACCATCACCGGTGTCAACAATGATGTCAGGGAAGCATTGATCAACGAAGATGGCATGGTTGAAGCTGAAAAAGCAGGGTTCTCCATCGAGCCGATGATAAAAACCGGGGATTCACTTTATACCTGGAATAATGTTAAATCGGCTCAATACATGGGTTCCTCCGGAAATAAACGCGAATTTGACTTTGTGCCATCGGTCGCCTGGCAATGCAATGGCCTCAAATTCGTAACCGGAGTGACCGCAAGCGGAGAGGCAAATATCAATTCCAGGCTTGATATCAGTTACGCGTTTGAAAACCTGACGGCACAACCAAAAGATTTTGAATTTTATTTATTGATCCGTCCGTACCAGGTTAATCCATACTACCAGTTTCTGAATCTTGCCGGAGGGGTTGGTAAAATTAATTCAATCAGTGAAAAGGATCACAATACCATCTCCATCGATGATAAAGTAGTTCTTTCACAGAAAAAATATGATCACTTTGGTGCAGGCACCTTCGACGATGGATGCATGGTCGATTTGCTGAGGAAAGGCAATCTCCCTGAAACCAGGTCCGTAATTGATCATAACGGCCTGGCAAACGGGGTGGTCAGATATACTTTTCACTTAAATCCCGGAGAGCGCACCGCATTCTTTTTGGTGGTTCCGTTTTATGCTGAAAAACTCAATGACCCGAATCCAGGCACCGAAAATGTCCTTGCAGACGCTGATCATGCAAGGGAATTCTGGAAAACAAAAGTCGGACACATCAAATTCAATCTGCCTGAATCGGCCGACAGGATTGTAAACACATACAGATCAAACCTCGCCTACATTCTCATCAACAGGGATAATGCCGGAATTCAACCTGGATCGCGTTCGTATGAAAGAAGCTGGATACGCGACGGCGCACTGACCTCCTCTGCCCTGTTGAAATCAGGCATTGTCAAAGAGGTCAGGGATTTTATTGACTGGTACACTGACCATCAATATGAAAGCGGCAAGGTTCCCTGTGTCGTCGATCACCGGGGTCCCGACCCGGTTCCGGAAAACGACAGCCACGGGGAAATGATCTATTTAATCCGCGAATATTTTAACTTCACGAAGGATACAGCTTTTCTGAGATCAAAAAATAAAAATGTGTTGCAGGCGGTATCATACATCGAATCACTGATCGCCGAGCAGTCGACGGATCATTATAAATACGGGAACGACAGTGTACGTGCATGTTACGGACTGGTCACGGAATCCATCAGTCACGAAGGGTATTCTGCAAAACCGATGCACTCTTACTGGGATGATTTCTTTACCATGAAAGGTTTGAAAGATGCAACGGAAATTCAAAAAATACTGGGTGACAAAGAGAATTATGAACGAATAATGAAAGTAAGGAATTCCTTTCGTGAAAATCTCTACAATTCATTGCATCTCGCGATGAAAACAAGAAAAATAAATTACCTGCCCGGTTGTGCGGAACTTGGTGATTTTGATGCAACATCAACCACAATCGCTTTAACACCCTGCAACGAACTCAACAACCTGCCAAAACCGCAGGTGTATAACACGTTTGAGAAGTACTACGAATTTTTTAAAAACAGGAGGGACGGGAAAACCGACTGGATCAATTATACGCCGTATGAAAACCGCCTGATCGGTTCATTCATCCTTTTAGATCAGCCTGACCGAGCGCATGAGCTGATCGATTTTTTCCTGAACGACCAGCGTCCGCAGGGCTGGAATGACTGGGCCGAAGTTGTCTGGAAAGATTACCGCACGCCCCGTTATATCGGGGATATGCCCCACACCTGGGTTGGCAGCGATTTCATCAATGCGATCCGAGCAATGTTCGTGTATGAGAACGAATACGACCAATCGCTTGTGCTGGCTGCTGCACTTTACCAGGATTGGATTGATGCTCCTGCCGGAATGTCCGTGGAAAATCTGCCTACCTATTATGGGGAGATATCCTACTCCATCAAAAAGAATGACAACAAATATCTCTTCTCCATTTCCGGGGATGTCAAACTTCCGGCCAATGGAATGAAGATTAAAAACTTTAACGGATCGAAAAAGCCTGCGAAAGTAACAGTCAACGGATTCGAAATCAATGATTTTAACGAAAAGTCAATATCGGTTAAAGCATTACCGGCAGAAGTAGTGATTTATTATTAGTGCACAAGAGAAAAAGATTGAACATCCTCACCGCAGAGCAGCGAGGATTTAACCCAACTACTTCAACCCCCGTCCCCTTCTCCTGAAGGAGAAGGGGTGCAGGGGATGAGGCAATTAACGAACAGGAATAAAGCATGGACAACACCACGAAACCCGAAGACCGCATTCGCTTTACACAGTTAGCCGCCTATGGCGCCGGTGGCGTCATACCGATCGCCCTCTTCAACATTGCCGGGATACTCGTCGGGCTGATGGGCAATATCAGTTTGGGGCTGAGCGCATTCTGGCTTGGGGCCATTTTAATCGTCCCCCGTTTATGGGATGCCCTGTCGGATCCTTTTATCGGTCACCTTTCCGACAATACCCGGACCCGCTGGGGACGCCGGCGCCCCTTTTTGCTGGTAGGCGGAATCCTCGTTGCAGTGTTTTTTGTTGTCATCTGGTGGATCCCAAAGGGTGATATGGTGCGTACATGGTTCCCTTCGGATACAGGCTTCCAATGGTTTCAGCTTTGCTACATTCTTTTTTCCCTTTTGCTGTTTTTCACTGCCGTGAATCTTTTCGAGATCCCACACGGCGCTCTAGGAATGGAGATGACCACCGATTACCACGAACGCACGCGTTTGTTCAGTGCCAAGAGTTTTGTCGGCAATCTTTTTGCCATGGGCACACCCTGGCTTTTTGCCCTCGCCAGCATGGAAATTTTTAAAGGCCCCGGAGGAAATGAAGCCGATGGCATGCGTTACGTCTCCCTGATGATCGCGGCTTTCCTCATCCCGCTTTCTTTCTGGTGGTTTTTCAAATTGCGTGAACCGGGATTTGTAAAAGCCGCCAGCCACGAAAAAACACCCTTCTGGCAAGACATGAAACATACCACCGGCAACCGGAACTTTATCATGTTGACGTTGACAATCTTCACGCTGGCCATGGGCTTTAATTTCGTCCAACTCATCGGGTCATATATCCCTATTTTTTATGTTTTTGGGGGAGATAAGGTTGCCGGAGCTTATCTGCTCGCGATCAACGGGATGATCTGGGCTATCACCGGTGTGCTGGCGGTATTTCCCCTCAACTGGATCAGCCCGAAACTGGGGAAAAGAAATACGCTGACCATTGCTATTTTACTCATGTGCCTTGCACAACTGTCTAAAATTGTATGCTATAACCCCTCATATCCCTACCTGATCATCATCCCCACGGTTCTTCTTTCTGCAGGAATGCTGTTTTTCTTCACACTTGGATCTTCCATGGTGGGCGATATCTGTGATGAAGATGAATTAAATACCGGGTATCGTTCAGAGGGCAGTTATTACTCCGTATTCTGGTGGTTCATCAAAATGGGATCTGCCCTGGCCAGCTTTGTTACTGGTGTGTTGATCGTATTTACCATGTTCGATGAAACCCAGGTTACAAAGGTCGATAAGATACAGGGGAGCGTAAGGGAGATGCGAAGCATCGTTCAGTATTGGAAAGGCTACCAGGGACTCAGCAGCACCAATAAGGAGTGGCTGGAAAACACGAAAACCAAGGCAGCCGAAGCGCTTACAGAATCGAAAGAATATATTACCTATCTGGGCAAAGAATCTCTTAAGGAGCCTGACGAGGCGAACCGGATCCTGACCGCATACCCTGGTCAGCGGAAAAATATGCTGTCAAACGCACTGATTATGACCAAGGCTACAACAGGTGAACTGGAACAGATTCAATCACTGTTGGCTAATCTTGTGCCCAGGGCCCAGGACTCCCTGATGAATGCTGCCGTCGCAAAGGCAATTCCACTGACGCTGGAAACGAAACTTGTAAAGGCCAGGATGTATTCTTTTGAGCTAAGGTCGCACCTGGAAGCCAAATCATTGGAAACGAAAAACAGCAGGAAACACTATGATGTCATCATGCAGGAAATTTCCGGGGTAGACAACCGGCTTGCCGGCATGAACACCACCTCATCCATGATTTTATTGGATAAGGAGCTTGGCTCCATTGAAAGCAAAATCGTACCACTCACTCAGCAAACCCCTTATACGCTTTTGATGATGCGGGTGGTTGAGATCGGGTTGCCATTGTTGTTAAGCCTCTTTTCAATTTTCTTTGTTCTGAAGTACTCGCTCACTGAGAAACGAAGCCATGAAATTAAAGAGCTTCTCAGGCAAAGGATTGTAAAACGTGACGTATGACACATGATATGTGACAAATAAATAATTACAAGTGCCCGTGACAATTGACACATGAAATTCAGTGTAAAAGAAGGCAATTTCTATCTTGATGACAAAAAGGTGTTCCTCAACTCGGGGGAAATCCATTATTTCAGGATAAAGCGCGCGTTTTGGGACAAGCACCTGGAGGCAGCCAAAGAGGCCGGTTTGACGACCATCAGCACTTACATACCCTGGGCATGGCACGAACCGGAGGAATCTGTTTTTGATTTTAACGGCACATCATGCCCCGAACGGGACCTGAAAGGATGGCTGCAAAAATGCCAGGACCATGGATTGCATTGCATCGTAAAACCAGGGCCTTTTATCCTGGCGGAATTTCGTGGAGCAGGTCTGCCTGATTGGTTCATGGACCAGTATGGCCCTGAAGTCAAGATGCACAACAGGAAAGGTGGCATTGTTCAAAGTGACGGCGTCAGTCTGTTCAATGATAAATTCCTTGAGAAGGTGACGCTTTGGTATGACCAGATCATGCCGCTCATCCGCGACCATGAAATTACAACCGGTGGCCCGGTTATCATGATGCAGGTTTGCAATGAGATCGGCGTCTTTTCCTGGCTGGCAAAGCAAGGTGATTATTGCAAGGCTGTGAGTGACCGTTTCATTTCTTACCTGTCGCATAAATTCAACAATATTGCTGAGATAAATAGTTTGTGGGGTACTGATTATCCCGGCTTTGCTCATGTTGAGCTTCCTCCCGACGGCAAACTTCCCTATGCATCAAAGGGGGATCGTGGCCGTGATTATGAATGGCACTGCTTCTGGAGAACATATTATGGCGACTATCTGCGAATGCTGAGCCGCATGGCCAGGGATAGAGGTGTTAGCATTCCATTCTATCATAACCTTCCCGGCTGGATTTATGGAAACGGTTATGAGTTTCCGGTCAATATCACCATGTACGAAGATCTTTATGGTGATAAGGGCGAGCTTTTCTTCGGAGTCGATCATATCCCGGAATTCCTCTCCTACCGTAACCTGCATGACGACCGGATCATCAATGATATAACTTATGCAATGCAGGGCAACAAGCCGCTCTTTGCTGCTGAGTTCCAGTGCGGTTCCCGTGAATATCATGTGGTAACGAATCCACGGGAGATGGAACTTTTCTATAAGGCAAGCGTGGCCAATGGTCTGACCGGCTGGAACTACTACATGTTCTCTCAGGGGCGCAACCCAAGCCGCAGGGGCTATTCGGGGGAGACTTTTTACTGGTTCAACCCGCTTACACCGGAAGGGGAGCGAACCAGTGCCTTCCCATTGGTCAAACGAATGAGCCAGGTGATCAAAACCTCTGAAAGCCTTATTGTTAATGCAAAACGTAAAGCCGAAGTTTGTGTACTTTTCTACCCTCCTTATTATGCAACAGAGTTGGAAAGACCTGTGGATGAAAAGTGCGGATTGCAATTCACTCCTTCCGTTATCCGCCGACCGGCATATTTCGATGGTTTGCTGAAAGCACTTCAGGTGTTGAACATCGATTATGATATGATCGATCTTGGAAAAGCTACCACCAACATATTGCTTGACTACCGGCAGGTTTGGGCATTCTGCACGGATGAAATGAATGGCAGGGACCAGCAAACCATTGTGGATTATACCAGGGCCGGGGGGCAGAGTGTTCTTTTCCCTTATCTGCCTGATCGCGAGATGTCGCAGCAGCCATGTGCCATCATTCGGGAAGCATTGTCAATAGCACCATCCGGAAGGGAAACCGTTGATTCGCCGTTGATCGATATGTATAACCTGAAAGACATCAAGTGTGCCAACCCGGTAATCACCTATTCTGAAGAAATGCTTTCAGGGGCAGAGGTGATCGCCCGCACGATTCACGGAACTGCATGTGGATTCTTAAAAGCGCTCGGAGGCGGATCCATGATCCACCTCGGAACCTGGATCGGATTCGACACCGAAGGGCATAAACCGGTTTATGAAGCGATTCTTCGCTGTTCCGGCGCAAAACTCAGGCAGGCATCAACCAGCAATGATTTTATTATCGTCAGGGAACGGTTCACCACGGACAATGCAGCAATGCTATTCATCGGCAATTATTACAATGAAGAACAGTCCGGCAAAGTGACTTACACACACCCTGTTAGCGGCGAGGCAATCACCATTCCCTATATACAGGAAGAGCTGGTGTGGCCGGCGTTGGTTGGAGTGTTAACCCCGGTGTGCCTTGATGTTTCAAACGGACTACAGATTCTCCACAGCACTTCTGATATTCTCGGTGTTGTGGAAATGAACGGCCATCTGGAGATTACCCTGTATGGAGATCGGGACCTGGCCGGGGAGATCGTGTTTGAAGGTGTTCATGTTCAAAAAATAAATTCCGCAACACTGGATGATGCCGCTATGGCAATCATCCGGAACGATAACCGTATTGTATTGTCTTACAAACATTTACATAAGAAGGAAATGGTTCTTAGCATAAAAATCAACTAAATGATCCTTAAAAATTCCCCCGGGCTTACGTTCGATTTCCTTGAAAACGGCTCAATCAGGAGTATCGAAGTTGATCCGATCAGGATAAGCATCATACAGGCAACACTGTTTTCAAGATCCAGGGCGAACCTGTATATAAGAAAAAGAACAAACCCCTTTGAATACAAACCACTGTTAGGGCCTGAAAGCAATAGTCGCTTTAGCATAACCAGCGATGCGTTTTATGCAGAGGGCAGTTGGGACGGGCTTGATTATATTTGTGTCCTTCACCTTTCAAAAACCAATCTGAGCTGGCAGTGGCGCATTGAGGTAAATAATACATCTCAAAATGCTGTTGATCTCGACCTGATCTATGTGCAGGATGCAGGGCTGAAGCAGATTTCTGACGGACTGGTCAATGAATATTATGTAAGCCAATACATTGAACGACGTATTCTTGAAGATGAAAACCATGGTGCCGTTATATGCTGCCGCCAGAACATGAAAGAATCAGTTGGCAATCCATGGTTGATGATGGCCGCAGCAAACACTGCGGTTTCGGCAAGTGTAGACGGCATGCAGTTTTACGGTAAAACGTTCAGGGAAACAGGTATTCCGGAAGGCCTGCTCGCTGAAAGGCTTGGAGGAGAATATTCCGGAGAATCCGCAGTACTTGCCTTACAGGAAAAACCTTTCCGGCTGGCTGCAGGGGAACATCACCAGAGTGTTTTTGTCGCGCTCTATTTGCCGGATCACCCTGAGGCCACCTCACACGATGATTTGAACCGGCTAACCAACCTGGTACTTGAATCCGGCGCTGGCCTGGCCTCTCAAAATTCTCGTCTGCCGTTCACCCCGGTTAAAAATATTTTCAATACCTCTGTTTTTTTACCCGTTGATGATTTGAGCAATGAGGAGATTGACCGGTTTTTCGGCATTGAGCGGCGTCATTGTGAAGTTGAAAATGGTCAGTTGCTGTCATTTTTCTGTCGACAGGATATCCATGTTGTTTTACGGGCCAAAGAAATAATTGTTGACCGCCCGCATGCCCATATCATGCAGGCCCGGGGAGGGTATGCCCCCGATGAAAACATGGTATCGACGGCCTCCTTTGCCTATGGTGTTTTCAATTCGCATCTTGCCCAGGGCAATACCAATTTTAATATTTTCCTCTCCGTTTGTTCAAGCCAGTTTAATCTCGCTCCCGAGACGGGGCAACGGATCTTTGTTGAGCTCGGTGGCCGGAAATACCTGCTTGGAGTCCCTTCAGCTTTTGAGATCGGGCTGAACCACTGCCGGTGGATCTATAAACATGGCGACAATTTCTTTCAGGTGCGCAGCTGGACTTCCAAAAAGGCCCCGCAGGTCAATATGGATTTCAGGGTTCTGAATGGTAAAAAAGTGAATTTCTTAATCACCCATGATTTTGATCAACTCAATGGCTGGACGATCGTGCCGGGAAGCACGGCTGGTGAGTATGTTGCGAAACCGAAAGCAGACAGCATAATTGCCGGTAAATTTCCGCATGCACAATTCCGTTTGGTCATCAACGGCACCCATTCTGATTATACGGCTTGCGGTGACGAAGTGCTGTATAGCGACAATAAAAGTCATGGGGACTCTTTTTTTATTCTTGATGTAAAGGAGACCTCTGATTTTTCCCTGAGTTTTACCGGGGAGGTATGCTCCCGGTCCCGGACAATTATTTTTGAAGATGCCGATGAACAGTGGCGCTCAGATTGTCAGGATGCCCGGTCTGCCTGGCAGGACCTGAGCTTAAACCTTTCGCTGAAGGGTGATCATGAAGACACTGCCGCCATCCGGGAGATCCTCCCGTGGTACGGCATGAATGCACTGACCCATTTTTTAACACCGTATGGCCTGGAACAATTCAGCGGAGCGGCCTGGGGCACGCGCGACATTTCCCAGGGACCGTTTGACCTGCTGTTGTGTATGGAAAAATATGAGGAAGCCAAACAGGTCCTTCGCACTATTTTCGCCAATCAGAATCCTGACGGAGGATGGCCGCAATGGTGGATGTTCGACAGTTACTCAAACATACGGGCCGACAGTGCTCATGGAGATGTAGTTTACTGGTGCATGATTGCACTTGCCAACTATATCAAAGTTACCGGCGATATTGAAATCCTTAATGAGATTTTACCTTTTTATCATGCAACCGGTACTGCCAAAGCTGAAAAGGAAACGCTCAGCAAACATGTCGGCAGGCTTGTTAAAATGATCGTTGACTCCTTTATTCCGGGTACTGCCCTGGTCCCCTTTGGAGGAGGCGACTGGAATGATTCCCTGCAGCCGGTAAGCAAGGACCTGGCGCAACGAATGATCTCAAGCTGGACGGTTGAAATGAATTACCAGGCCTTCAGCCAATACACGGCGGTATATGAGCAGTCCGGCAATACCGTGAATGCAAAAGAATTGAAAGACATCTGTGAACAGATTAAATCCGATTTCAACAAATACCTGATCAGGGATGGAGTGGTTGCAGGATATGGCCTGGTTGAAGATGACGGAAGCATCAGCCTGCTGCTCCATCCGTGTGATGATAAAACCAATATCCGGTTTAGCATTTTGCCAATGAATCGCGGCATTATCAGTGGAATTTTTACCAGGGAACAAGCGCTGCGACACCAGGATCTTATCGAACAGCACCTGAAAGGCCCGGATGGAGCCCGGTTGATGAACCGCCCGCTCAAATATAAAGGAGGGATTCAAACACTTTTTCAGAGGGCCGAAAGCAGCACCTTTTTTGGTCGCGAGATAGGGCTCATGTATGTGCATGAACACATTCGTTATGCCGAATCGCAAGCCATTACTGGCAGGGCGGATGCTTTTGTGAAGGCACTCCGCCAGGCCATTCCGGTTGCCTACCGGGATGTTGTGCCCTGTGGGGATACCCGGCAATCAAATTGTTATTACAGCAGTTCGGATGTCACTTTTAAAAGCCGTTATGAAGCAGATGAACGATACGATGAAATAAAAACGGGAAAAATAACATTGAAAGGAGGATGGCGGGTCTATTCCAGCGGACCGGGTATTTTTATTGGACTGGTTGTGTCCCGGTTACTTGGTTTACGCACTGAATCGGGTAACATCATTATCGATCCGGTCATTCCGCATTCTTTAGATGGATTATCGGCTTCAATCGATTTCAAGGGCCATTCAGCAACATTCAACTATTCAATAAAGGAAAACTGGTTTGGCGTCAAAGCCATCTCCATCAACGGGAAACCTGTACCATTCATCCATGAAGAAAACAAATACCGCCAGGGTGGGGCTGTTATTCCGACCGGTCTTTTTTTATCGATGTTGAATCAACAGGAAAATATTATTGATATTGAGCTTTAAGAAGGGAACTCCTGCCGGATTTCACCCGAGTAAACTGATGATCTCCTGCTGAAGTATTTCAAAGGTGAATGGCTTGCTCACATACCCGTCCATCCCTGCCCCGAGGTATAATTCGCGATCACCTTTCATGGCATTGGCAGTCAAAGCCATAATGATCGAATGGCGGGAACTCCCTTTTTCCTCTTCCCGGATGGCTTTGGCCACCTGGTATCCATCCATAAATGGCATCTGAATGTCCAGAATGATCAGATCATAGTTTCTGGCATGGTACATGTCGAAGGCTTGCTGCCCATCATCAGCCAAGTCGACTTCGAATCCCATTTTTTTTAACTGGAAGTTAACGATCCGTTGGTTGATGGCATTGTCTTCAGCTACCAATACCCGTTTCTGTGCAAACCCTGCCCTTTCTTCAGAATGGTTGTTCATGGACTGATCCTTCTGCGTTTTAGACACGGTAAACGGCAGTGTGAACCAAAACATGGAACCTCTGCCAGGATTGCTTTCCACCCCGATATGGCCCCCCATGGCATCGGCCAGTTTTTTACAGATCGAGAGACCCAGTCCGGTTCCGGAAATCAGTTTTGATTTGTCTTGTTTTAACCTGGAAAAAACCTGGAAGAGGGAGTTCAACGACTCTTTCGGGATGCCGATACCGGTGTCAACCACTTCAAATCTTAACTTCACCGCGTTGTCAGTGTGTTCAACCTGACGAATGTGAACCTCAATTTTTCCCTGCTCGGTAAATTTTATAGCATTGTTCGTCAGGTTGATTATGATCTGCCGCAGGCGCTTTGAATCGCCGATCAGGAGGTTTGAGACATTGTGACCGGTAAAAATGTCAAATCCCAGGGATTTTTCAGAAGCCTTCAATTTCATGACCAGGGAGATGTCCTCCATTACCCGGTCGAGCATGAAAGGTTGAAGGTCCATCTCCAGTTTTCCGGCTTCAATGACTGAAAAATCGAGCACGTCATTCAGTAAAACAAGCAGGTTCTCAGCGGAGGAGATGATGCCGTTCAATAAATCCATTTGCTCAGGTGCAAGTGGTGAACTTCTTAAAATTTCAGACAATCCCAAAATACCGTTCATGGGAGTTCGAAACTCGTGCGACACACTGGCGATAAACTCATTTTTGGCCAGTGTTCCTGCTTCGGCCAATTCTTTCGAATGCCGGAGTTCTTCCTCATAAAGGATACGTTCGGTAATATCCCATGAAATGCCTATCAATCCGATGATCCGGTTTTCAGCATTCCTGATCGGGGCAATGCTGCTGTTCACCCATCGCTTCAGGTCATTATGATCCAATTCCTCTTCGATATCATATAATGCAGTGCCGGTTTCGATCACCGAAGCCTCTTTTTTAATATATTCCGTATTGTTGTATCCGGGGAAAATATCCTGGATCTTTTTTCCGGTAATTTTTTCTGCCGGAATTCCTGCCAATTCAACAAATGGCTGGTTTACAAGGATGTAATTAAGGTGTACGTCTTTGAAGTAAACAAAAGCCGGGATGGTATTGAGCAACGCTGAAAGCTCTTCAGCACGGATTTTCAGGTTGTCGGAGACCTTCTTCAGATCGGCAGAAGTCCTGGTAAGCAGTGAGGAGAAGATGCTCTTTTCCTTACTGGACCGTTGATATTTAAACAGCAGTTTATCATAGTCTGCATTGACCTTCTTCAGCTCCTCTATGATCTGTTCCTTGCGGACGGAAAAATCTTCCGGATTTTGATATCCTGAAAGTTCTTCAATTAGCATGAGAATTTTAAGCGACATCTGGTTTTTGCTTAATGGAAACCATGGTGAATGTTTCATTATGAAATTCACAGGAGGCATGCTCAAAATTTCCGATTTCACCATAGGTGAAAAACCCGATCAGTGGTTTGTCCCAGTTTTGCCATGCATGATCAATTTCTTCTGAAATTGTCGGCCCCAGCGCATTGTGGCGGGCCATGCAGGAAAACAGGATCAAAACATCGGTTTCACTGTTTTTAATGTAAAAATTATTGACTTTTCTACGCGTATCTTCAATAATTTCTAACCCGGGTGAACTGGAAAAAGTAACGACTGCCCCGTTGGGGACGGTGCCTGCAAAAATCAGTGCTTTTTTCTTGATATCGACGTTGATCACCGCCCGCAGCACATCCGGCGATCCTGTTTTCTTTATCAACAGCGGAAATTCAACACCTATTTCAGGGAGGTCTGCATCGCCTATATTCAAATAATCTTTATAAACATCCAGTGCGGGCTGGTCGTCGATGGTATACACAATATTGCCTTCTGAATGGGTGATGATTTTGTCAGCACCGATACTCACCCATCCGCTGGTAGCAATTCCATCGATATCGTACTTTTCAGCATTAAAAACCAAAGCCATCGCGCCATTGTTCTCAAGGTTATTTTCTGAGAATACAAACGTTTCATTGAACCGAGCATCATCGCCCGCCAAACCGCCAAACAACCTGATATGGTCTCCGGCAAGATGCTGGATGCCTCGTACCATTTGTTCGCCATCCATGTCAAGGCCGCTTCCGAGTACGAGAATTGCCGGTTTTTCAAAAACATCTGCCGCCCATTTCCCGATGCTTTCTCCCAGGCTGAAGGAAGTTTGACCCTTGCCGTGGAAAAGCCTGATCTCAAAGGACCCGGGGATCAGTTCCATCATCAGGCATACCAATCCGCCATCGGTGATCACCTGGTTACTCCGATCATATAAAAATTCACCGCATGAACTGCACCCAAACACATTTACATGGCGGGGCTTTAAAAAAGTGATGATATCCTTCAGCTCAAGGTCTACTGACGAAAAAACGATCGCAACATTGGGCTGAAAACCATCGCTTGTGTTTTCAATCCATGCTTGCATGAAATTCTTAATGGAATCGGAATAGAACGTTTTCAAATACATATTGGTATGTTTGAGGTCGGTTTGCGTGTAACAAATATACAAATTTCGCCAAATGGATCATTTGTTTTCAAAGGTAATTGTTCGGACAGAGAATAACGCTATTTTTGCAGTCTAATATTCCCTTCATGCAAAACAAAATTTACCCTTTATTAATATTGCTTTTCACTCTCCGGGTCGCAACAGCCCAGGAGACCAGGTTAATACCCAGAGTTGACCATGCCGTTTACTTTGATATTTCTCCCCCGCTCAGGGATATGCAGCCATCAGCAATGGTTCAGATTGACAGAAGCTGGAAAGACGGAGTCGTGAACAATTATGTTGATTTTTCGGGAGATGCTCACCGAAAGCCTGGCCAATACGACCAGGGGACGCAGGAGTATTTCGGGAAACTTCTTGCAGATACCACGATCCGGAATTTTGACGGTATGGGAAACATCGGTGGCTCTGTGCCCCCCGACACCCATGGCGATGTGGGCTTCAACCATTATTTCCAGGTAATCAACAGTTCCTATTCGATTTATAATAAAAGTGGAGTAAAAATTTTCGGCCCTGCCGTCAGCAGTTCGGTATGGGCGGGCATGCCAAACAATACAAACAGCGGGGATGCCGTTGTTTTGTTTGATGAACAGGCCAACCGGTGGATCTTCTCTCAATTTTCCCTCCCGTTCGGCTCCTCAACCGCTCCTTTTTATCAGATGATCGCGGTATCCCAAACGCCCGATCCGATGGGAAGCTGGTACAGATGGTCCTATGAATTCAACGCCTTGCCCGATTATCCCAAGTTTGGCGTGTGGCCTGATGGATATTATATGTCGTCCAACAACTTTGGCGTTGGCGGGGCAGGATTTACCAATGGAGCCTATTCATACGACCGCACCGCGATGCTTGCCGGAAGTCCCAGTGCTCAGCGGATTTCGTTCACGGTATCTCCCGGTGCCGATGGATCAGTCACCTTTATGCCTGCAGATTGCGATGGTTCATTCCCGCCTGTGGGAACTCCCAACTATTTCACCTACATCCGAACCGGGGGAACGCAACGTCTGGGCATTTATGAATTTCATTCTGATTGGACCACACCGGCCAATTCCACTTTTGCAAACCTGACCCATCTGAATGTCACCCCGTTCATCTCCCTGGGATGGGGCGACGGAATTCCGCAGAAAGAATCCCCGCAACTGCTGGAGACCCTTGGCGACAGGCTGATGTATCGGACACAGTACAGGCAATTCAATGGATATTCATCAATGGTCCTGAATCATTCAGTAGGCACCGGGCTGGAGAGCGCGGGGATCCGGTGGTATGAATTAAGGAATACCGGAACAGGCTGGAATATTTACCAGCAGTCAACCTATGCGCCGGCCGACGGCAATTCAAGATGGATGGGAAGCATTGCACAGGATACAGCCGGCACCATTTCCCTGGGCTATTCAATTTCAAGTGCCAGCATGTATCCCGGAATCCGCTATACCGGAAGGATCAAAACAGACCCCTTGAACCAGATGACCATCATGGAAAGAACAATTGTGAACGGAGGAGGTTCTCAGACAGGAATCTGGAGCGGTCGAAGCCGCTGGGGCGATTACAGCGCCATGAGTATCGATCCTTCATCTCCTACAACTTTCTGGTTTACAACGGAATATTATGCTTCAACCTCTTCAAGCAACTGGCAAACACGCATCGCCTCTTTTACCTTTGGCAATGTGTTTTCATCGGCTGCATCGGTATTTCCCTCACTCCGCTGCGGCGCCAATGCTGACTCATCACAACTAAATGCCTATGGGTATGGAGGGAGTGGAACCTATACCTATTCCTGGACATCAATCCCTGCGGGATTTACCTCCACCCTGCAAAATCCAAAGGTCTACCCGGTGCAAACAACCAAATATATTGTTGCAACCAGCGATGGCATTCTAACAAGAATTGACACCGCTGAAGTGCGTATTGTTGAAGCACCAACAGCATTTGCAGGAAATGACACCACGGTTTGCTGGTACATCTCCCCTGTTCCGGTGAATGCAACGGCAACAAATTATGACCATTTCCTTTTAGGGACAACGGGCGACGGGACTTTTACGAATCCATCCTCACTTACCACAGATTATATCCCCGGGATCCGGGATAAAACATCAGGCGGCGTTACGTTAAAACTCATTGTTTGGCCAGTATCCCCTTGTTCGGCGAAAGCCACAAGTACGAAGCACATCATTCTTGATCCCTGCACAGGTGTTGATGACCATCCATTCCCTGAACTGAGCATGGTTATAAAGCCCAATCCCGCTCATGGCAAGATGTCGGTAAACATAACCGGTTTGCCTCGCACCGCTGAACTTTCAATAATCGCACCGGATGGGCGTATGGTCTATTCCACCTCCATTGATCCGGACGCTGACCGGTCAGCAACAGAGCTAATGGATGTAACTTCCTATCCGAAAGGCCTGTATGTAATGAAGCTGAAATCAGAAAACAAAGTATTGGTTTCCCGGTTCATCGTGCAATAAACGACGGGTTTTATTGAAGAACCTCGCGGCAAACCACGAGGTTCTTCGATCCCATAGGATTTAATGTTTTTGCTCGCTAACCCCGTCGCAAGGGCGGGGAATACGCTCGCGGCATTCAATTTCCTTACCAGATCACGATACGCAGCGAATCTGCAACCGTGCCTTTGCACCCGAACGCGTCGGAAAATTCTTTCATCAGCGGCAGTGTGGCATTGATCCTCCAGCGGGCAGGAGTATGTTCGTTTGTCTGAACCTGGTTGATAAGGCTTTCATTGGTCATATTCTCACGCCATACCTGTGCCCATCCCATGAAAAATCGTTGTTGGTAAGTAAATCCATCGATCGGTTCAGGTTTCTTTTTGCCTGCAAGTGATTTTTCAAGGGCATAGTATCCAAGAGTCAATCCGCCCAGATCAGCGATATTTTCGCCGAGGGTGAGTTTGCCATCAATTTTAAACCCTTTGGTAACTTCGATGGAACTGAAATAGGCTTCCATTTTTTTCCCGAGGGCAGTAAAATTTTCAGCATCTTCCTTGGTCCACCAATTGCTCAGATTGCCATCGCCATCGTATTGGGCTCCCTGATCATCGAACCCGTGCGTCATCTCATGCCCGATCACCCCAATGATAGCACCATAGTTGATTGCATCATCAGCGTCGGGATTGAAAAATGGAGGTTGCAGGATGGCTGCCGGGAAAACGATTTCATTGTTGGTGGGATTGTTATAGGCATTGATGGTCTGTGGAGACATTCCCCATTCGGTTTTATCGACCGGCTTCCCGGCTTTTGCGATCATGTCGTTGTGTTCCCACAAAGCAATGTTCCTGCTGTTTTCAATCAGCTTATCCGGTTGGATATCAATGCTGGAATAGTCCTTCCATTTATCGGGATACCCGATCTTCCAGGTAAAAGCGGCCAGTTTCTTTTTGGCTTTCACTTTGGTGGGACCGCTCATCCACGTAAGTTTATCGATCCGGTCGCTGTATACACTGCGAACGTTTACGATCATTTCGGAAACTTTTTTCTTGGAGGATTCAGGAAAATATTTAGCCACGAAAAGTTTTCCCAGAGGCATCCCCAACCTGCGGTTGACACTCATGACAGCACGTTCTTGCCGTGGACGTTGTTCCTTCACGCCAAACATGACTGTGCTGAAAAAACGGAATGTTTCCTTGTTGAACTGAGATGGCAGCAGGTTGGCATAGGTCGACAGCAATTGCCAGCGGAAATAGGTTTTCAACACATCAACCGGGGTAGTCTTTAAGAGTTGATTCAAATTTTTCAGATAGTTTTTATCCTGAACGATCACCGTGTCGGCATGCAAACCAAAGTTTTTATAATAGTCTCCCCAATTGATCTCAGGAGCCAGTTTCTGAAGCTCGGCAAATGAAATTTTATTATAGATTTTCACGGGATCGCGAAGTTCAAAATTTTTAAGCTGGATCAATGCCATTTTGGTTTCGAAATCAAGGATGGTTTTCCCCGGCTCGGGTACATTCCAGCCCGCCATTGAAAACATTTTATCGACGTGCTTCACAAACTCGGCCCTGATTTTCACCATGGCTGAATCCTTGTTTTCATAATAGTTGCGGTCGTTCAGCGATAAGCCGCTTTGCCCCATGAAAACCGCATTCATCTTGCTGTTACGGTCATCCGCCCCGACATATACGCCAAACGGACCGTCAATACTGTATATTGCCTGTTCACCCCCGAGGGCGATCAGTTCGGAATTGTTCTTTGCAGCCATGATTTTATCTGACATGGAAACAAGAGGGGAGATTCCGCGTTTGGCAATGGTCACGGTGTCAAGATAAGAGCGGTAATAGTCGGTGATTAACTGGGCTTCGCTTCCTTTCTTTGGATTTTCCTGCGTCAGCAGTTCGTTGATGATTCCTTTAATTTTTACTTCACGGGTCTCTTTGTCCAGGATATCAAAAGAGCCCCACGATCCTTCGGTTGAGGGGATCGGATTGTGTTTTTTCCAGTTACCGTTGGCATAACCATCAAAATCTTCACAGGGTTTCATGGTCGAATCGATGGTTGAAATATCAAAAGCCGGTACTTTGTTTTCAGCATTCATTGGTTTTTTATTATTGCTGCAGGAGGTGGTGAGGAACCACGTAATCACCGGAACGGCGATTAAAAGAACTACAAGTTGTTTTTTCATGAGACGTTTTTTTTTGCAAAATTAGTCGAATTTGTTTCTGTAAATTTTTCTCATTCAGAATTTTCATTAAATTTATCTCCTGAAACCCCAATCAACGTTAATTAAATAACAATGAATCATCAAATCCTGAAAATTATTATAGCCGATCGCATTGCCCTGGTGACCATCAGCAGGCCGTCTGCACTGAACGCGTTGAATACAGCTTTTTTTAAAGAGTTTAACCATTTTCTTGATGATCTCGAACCCCGCGAGGATGTGAAAGTACTCGTGATAACCGGAGAAGGAAAAGCTTTCGTAGCAGGGGCCGATATCGCCGAGATGGTTCACATGAACTCTGAAGAGGGTTATGCTTTCTCAACATATGGCCAGCAGACCTTTGACAGGCTGGAACGACTTGGAATTCCTGTAATCGCAGCAGTGAACGGCTATGCACTTGGTGGCGGTTGCGAATTGGCCATGGCCTGCGATTTCCGCATTGCCAGCAAACTCGCTAAATTCGGACAACCTGAAATGAACCTCGGGATGATACCGGGATACGCTGCAACCCAGCGGTTATCCCGTCTTACAGGACTTAGCAATGCATTGTACCTGATCCTTACTGCCGATACCATCACGGCTGATGATGCCTTGCGCATCGGGCTCGTACAAAAGGTTACAGAACCGGAAATGTTGATGGACGAGGTGATGAAACTGGCCTCGAAAATTGCCGGCAATGGCTCACAGGCGGTTCCGACATCAAAAAGGATTATCCGAGCAGGGATTGTAATGAATTTCAAAGAGGCATCTGAACTGGAGGCCGTTGAATTCGGTAAACAGTTCAGCAATGAAGCTACGAAAGAAGGCATGAAAGCCTTTCTTGAAAAACGCAAACCGGATTGGTAATTCCTCCCCTTGGAGGGTCCGGGGATGAGGTCAATAATAACCCAAAAAAAAGAAAAACATGTCATACGAAGAACGATTGCAGCATGTTTCGGTGCTGGGCGCTGCCGGCAAAATGGGAAGCGGAATTCTGCTGCTTACCGCGGTGGAAATGGCCGATTTAAGCCTTAAACCTGAAAACAGAGGCAAAGCTTATGTATTGAATGCCATTGATGTTTCGGATGAAGCACTGGCCGGAGTGATGAAATATCTGAAGGCACAGGTGCTGAAATTGGCTGAAAAAAAAATGGTTGGCCTGAGAAAGGTGTATGCCCATCGTGCCGACCTGATCGACAACGATGAGATCATTGATCAGTATATTTTCGATGTAATCAGCCTCGTCAGGACGACCACGCGGTTGGAATCGGCGTATGATTCCTTCATGATATTCGAGGCCATCAAAGAGGATCCGGAAATGAAAATCGGGATTTTTTCGAAAATCTCTTTAAACAACCCTCACAAACCATGGTTTTTTACCAACACCTCTTCCATCCCGATCACCAAACTTGATGAAGGTGCGGGTTTGAATGGCCGGATCATCGGTTTTCATTTCTACAATCCGCCGGCTGTCCAGAAACTGGTTGAGATCATCAAAGCGGAACATACACTTTCGGAAGTGGAGGCTTTTGCACAGCAGTATGCGAAAAATCTCCGCAAAGTCGTGGTTCCCTCCCATGATAAAGCCGGGTTCATCGGCAACGGCCATTTCATGCGCGACATCCTGCATGCTGCGGCCGAAGTCGACAAACTCAGTAACGAATTTTCATTCGTGGAGGCGGTATATGCCCTCAATAAAATCAGCCAGGACTACCTGGTACGCCCCATGGGTATTTTCCAGCTTGTTGATTATGTCGGCGTGGATGTGTGCAGTTTTATCATGTCGGTTATGAATCCATACCTGGAGAATGAAGACCTGCATTGTCACCTGCTTGACAACCTCCTTGAGCAGGGCATCAAAGGAGGACAGTACTCAGATGGATCCCAGAAAGACGGCATCCTGAAATATGAGAAGGGGCGCCCGGTTGCCATATACGATCCGGGTACAAAAACATATGTTTCCATCGGTGATTTCCAATCGAAAGTCGACGGGAAACTCGGATCCATGCCTGTTCCTCCCACTTGGAAAAACGTGGTGGGCAGCAAATCAAAGGATGAAATCCTCCAGGTTTATTTTAACGGACTCAAACAAACTTCCGGATTGGGTGCAGAATTGGCACGGACCTATGCAAACCGCTCCTGTGCCATTGGCCAGCAGTTGATCAGCTCAGGGGTCGCCATGAACGAAAACGATGTGAACACAGTTCTGCTCACGGGTTTCTTCCATGCTTACGGACCAATAAATGATTATTTAAAATAGACGCCGCTGCGTACCTCTTCCCATTCTGGGAGGAGGACCGGTGGAAAAAAATTGACATCTATGAGAAGAAAAGTATATATGATCGCCGGATACAATACCCTTTCCATGGGAACCGGCCGTAAAGAGTTCAATCCCAAGAAGGAACGTCCCGGATTGGAAGAATATATCAGGGAAGCCGGGCAGGGAACCCTGGCGAAAATCGGAGGTGCAGAGAACGTGGATGAATGTGTGATTGGCAATTTTATGGCATCACGATTCAACAGGCAGGCCAACCTGGCTGCATTTTTCCCCTATGTGGATGAGGGGTTGCGCTACAAGCCCGCCATCCGGGTCGAAGGTGCATGTGCAACCGGCGGATTGGCGCTCATGAGCGGTATAAAAAGCGTGCTTGCCGAAACGGCAGAGGTTGTCCTGGTTATTGGAGTGGAAGTACAGAATACGGTTAAAGCCATCTATTGTGCCGATTACCTTGCCGGTGCCGGATGGTTTAAAAACCGCAAAAACGGCCATGCATATTTCTTCCCCGGTCAGTTCAGCGACAGGGCAGGTTCCTATTTTGAAAAATACGGCAGGGAAAAGACCCGCCAGGCATTGGCCCGCTGGTTCCGCAATGCCATTGAAAATGCCAGGCTTTGCCCGACGGCACAAGAGTTTCACAACACTGTCCACGACCTGGAAGGTCAGGCAAAGATGGAACCCAATGGAAAATCTTTTGTGGATCACCTCAATATATTCGATTGTTCAAAGGTTTCAGATGGTGCTTCGGCCATCGCCATCGTTTCGCAGGAAGGCTTGAAACGGTGCGGTATTCCGGTCAGCCAGGCCATTGAAGTGAAGGGTTGGGGGCAGGTGGAAGAGGATATCACCAAACCACCGGCAGATCCCACTGAGTTATCTACGACAAAGCAGGCCGTTAAAAACGCACTGGCTTATGCTGGAATTACGCGCGACCAGATTGGAACTGCCGAAATCCATGACTGCTTTTCCATTGCAGGGTTGATGTGCATTGAAGCCATCGGATTTGCCGAAAAAGGAAAAGGCGCCGATTTTATCCTTGAAGGAAACACCTCCCGTACCGGTCGGGTTCCCATCAACACAACAGGTGGCCTGATCGGCTGGGGCCATCCCACAGGGGGCACTGGCGTGCACCAGGCTGTGACCATTCTTGAACAACTCACAGGAATGGCCGGAGATGCCCAGGTTGAAATCACTGCCGACCAGCCCTACGGACTGACCGTCAACATGGGAGGCGATGATAAGTCGCTGGTATCCATTGTTTATAAGAAGGCGGAATGATGCAAATTGCAAATTGCAAAATGTAAAATGCAAAACCGGCTGACCTCCCTTTTCGGCATCGATTTCCCCATCATCCAGGCAGGGATGATCTGGTGCAGTGGGTGGCGGCTTGCATCAGCGGTGAGCAATGCCGGCGGACTTGGTTTAATTGGAGCCGGGTCGATGGAGCCTGAGGTTTTACTGGAACATATCCATAAATGCAAAGATGCAACGAACAAGCCGTTTGGGGTGAATATTCCACTGTTATATTCCCGGGTTGACAGGCAGATTGAGATCATCCTCAGTGAAGGGGTTAAAATTGTCTTCACCTCGGCAGGAAACCCTTCATTGCTGACTCCTTTGCTGAAAAATCATGGGGTCACGGTGGTTCATGTAATTGCGAATGTGAAATCTGCACTAAAATGTGAGCAATCCGGCGTGGATGCCATTGTTGCCGAGGGCTTTGAAGCAGGCGGTCACAATGGCAAAGAGGAAACCACCACGTTTACCCTTCTTCCGTTGATCAGAAATGCGACAAAATTACCACTCATAGCAGCTGGCGGCATCGCCACGGGTCGCGGGATGCTGGCAGCAATGGCCTTGGGTGCTGAAGGCTTTCAGATCGGCAGCCGGTTTGTGGCATCGGAAGAATCATCGGCCCATCCGGATTTTAAGCACAAAGTGTTGGAAACAGGGGATGGAGATACATTCCTGACAATGAAAAGTTTAATGCCCGTAAGGCTTATTAAAAATTCTTTTTTTCTGAAAGTACGGGAACTTGAGGAATCCGGCGCTTCACCTGACGAGTTGAAGCAACTGCTGGGAAAGGGCCGCGCAAAACTTGGCATGTTCGATGGCAATACCGAGGAGGGAGAACTGGAGATCGGGCAGGCTGCAGCCTTGATAAAGAGTATTAAGCCAGCTGGCGAGATTGTCCGGGAGATGGTTGAAGAGTTTGAGGAGGCTCGAAAAGGACTCCTTGAATATCGAATATCGAATATTGAATAATGAATGTCGAAGCAGGGTAAAACTTTCAAATTGTTGAAAGAATTCACTTGCCGGATAAAATTTCAAACATGTTATTGAGTTATATTTGTTCAACCAAAATGTATCCCGATGAAAACGATTCTCTTGGGTTTGATCCTGGTATTAAGCCAGGCTGGTCTTGTGTTTTCGCAGGATGAAACGACAACCCGGCAAGCGAACAGTGATAACGGCGAGATTAAAACCATCTTCAAAAAATCAGATCATCATATAAAAATAGGATATTACCTTGGCCCTGAAGCAGCCTGGACGCAATTCGATGGCAAAAATGTTTTCCTGGGAGGACTGAGCATGGGCATGATCTTCGACCATTTCTTTTCGGTCGGGTTAGCAGGGTATGGGATCCTGAATTCAAACAAGCTTTGGTACGACTTGGATGGTTCCCTCGATGCTGCCCGGGGAGCCTATCTTTACGGAGGCTATGGCGGGATAAAATTTGAATTCCGTGTATTGCCGGCCTCTCCGGTCCATCTCAATTTTCCAATCCTGATTGGTGGCGGAGGACTGGTCTACAATACCTGGACCTGCCACGATCAAAGCGGAGGACTGGTCTACAATACGTGGACCAACCACGATCAAAATTATCATGATAACAATTAAGGAGGAACTTTCTCCCCTTCTCTTTCAGGAGAAGGGGTCAGGGGGACCGGGTATTACAACTTAATCAACTTCAATGTTTCCTTATTGACCCCCGTTGTTACCTGAACGAAGTACATGCCGGGACGAAGATCCTGTATCGCTATCGATAGCTTCCTTTCGCCGTGGCAATTCTGTTTTAACATTTTCATCCCACTCATGTTGGATATCTCAACGCTGGCCAACCCGTTTGTTTCACTGCCTGTGATTTCAAGGGTAATTAAGTTTACCGCAGGGTTCGGATAGATACGTAAACTTCCGTTCATCCCGATCTCCGGTACCGATGCCAGGAAACTGCCATTCTGTACCGGGCTGTTCACGAGCGGGTTCGGCGAGTTGGTACAATAAGTATTGTTTATGGTAATGGATCCATGCATGTATCCACCGGCATTTACATCTGTTCCGGGGAAATACACAATGTTTTGTCCCGCGATCATTGTGGCGGAACCTCCGTTGTTTACAGTAAAGTATGCAGATTCTCCTGCAACATAAATGGTTTCTATGGCACTATAGCAATTGATCTCCCCATTGGCAACGACAATATATTGCAGGCTGTTGGTTAGCGGAATGACATTAATAAAAATCTGGTTGGAGGTAGCGGGGTTCCCCGCTGTGCATGTTTCACTTGAAGTCAGTGTACAGGTAACTGCATCGCCATTCAATGGATTATAGGTTAATACAGCGTTGTCGGTACCGGCACTGGTCCCATTCACCATCCAGTGATAAGAAGGTGCTGACCCTCCATTCACCGGTACAGCGGTCAAAGTAACCGCCCCCCCCTCAGGAACAGGGTTGATATTGGCACTGATGGTTACACTTACTGCAACTTTAGTGGTTGTAGTGATCACGGCCTCGCCGGTCATCGGGGTGGTACCGCCACCGCTGGTACCACTCACCGTGTAGGTGCCGGCAAGCTGGTCGCCGAAGGTGATCGCAGAGCCTGTTCCCGCAACGGTTGGCGCCTGGGCAACAGCATTTTTGTAAAGGGTGTAGGTTACTCCTGATTCTGAGTCCTCAAGTCCTACTGCCAGGCCTGTTCCGCCCTGGCAATAAGCGCCGGTTCCGGTAACTGCAAAGGCAGTCGGGGGTGTTGTTGCCGGGTTGACCGTCAGGACGCCTGAAATATTGCTCGTGCCATTCCAGAATCCACCGTTGAAACCGCCATATACATAGTCTCCGTTACCAAATTGGAATCGGCTTGCATAGTAATATGTTCCGGCGGTGGTGATTGCTGCGCCAAGGTCAGCTTTAAACTCATCATTATCCCACGATTGCCCGGAGAAGGGTGCTGGCACCCAGTTGCTCCAGGAAACCGGATCGGTATAGCTGGTGCTGTAACCGATCCAGGCCTGCAGGCCGAAGGTCGGACCGGCTGTGTAGGTTTTATCCTGCATATAGGCCTGTGCATATACATCATAGGAGCCGCCAAGGTCGATGGAACCAGTTCCCGGCCATTGCAGGTTTGCCCAGTTGATCCACCCGCCCCAGTTATCATTCTGAGTCGTGATATCGGAAACAGTAATCAAGCGGTTTGACCCGCCGGCATATTCGCCGCCGCCCCAGCCGGCATTTTTAAAATACTTATATTCATAGATTGTCGCATCTAGCGAAAGAGTATAGGTATAGATAAGGGTTGTACCTACCCGTGCCATGGCCATGCTGCCTGCTCCACCAGGTTCGATCCAGGTAGCACCCGGAAAGTTGCCAGTCAGGTAAATCACGTCAGAAACAGGGTTGAAACCCTCTGCGGTAGACATATCAACATTGAAAGTTACAGAAAATCCAACAGGGGGTGCTGCCGGAAAAGTTTTTGCATTCGTGCCACCGATCAGGCCGACGAAGATGATCAAAAGTAAGAATGATTTTCTCATGGTTTTCAGTTTAGGGTTTGATTCACTAATAATTATGCAGGATTGTTATGAATTACTAATTTACTATTAAATTTTCAAACACTGCTTTCCTTTTGCCGTCGATTATTTTTTTTATCTGCCTTAACCTAATAAACAGAAAACAAATATAATCCATTTTCATCTCTTTATTATTTAAACGGGATACCACCATCTGCTAAATTAATCTTTATTTAATAATTCCACAACATTCAGCGAAACAGCAACAAGTAATTTTGGCACGAAAATGACACCCATTATTGTTTAAAAAGAATTGATTTTCAACAGGTGTATAAGAGATGCATCTAATATCTTTATTCATGGTAATTTTGTTCCCCCCTCGACGTTCAAATCAATGGCAAAAGTAAATACATATACATTTCCCCCGCAACACCTGGGAAGCAACCCTGTTTTATAAACCCTTTTTTGGAAGTGAGTTTAGCAGAGGCGGGGTGGCCCGGTGTAGAAAGGTGACGATGGAGTTGAAGGAGATGTTCCAGGCATATTATGGAACCTGCTTAGATAAATTCGGTGTCCGATGGATGTTCATCTGAAGACTGCAAGTAGCCGCAAGGTGGAAGGTTTTAGATCAGGCAAGGAATGTCCCGGCAGGTTGTGCCTTCCAGGCACCAGGCTCACCGGTGCGGACCAGGAATGTTCCAGGCAGGGAATACAGGCGTTGCTTCTCATGAAAAAATTACATCGAGGCATTGGTAATGGCATAAAATATCTAATATTCCGCAAATGGAAAACATCAGGTCCTTAGAAATTAAAGCTGCACTGAAGATCATGAAACCTGTCGGGGAGGTCTATGAAGCGATCATTGATCCCGGAAAAATGTCAAACTATTTCATATCTGAAAGTAGCGGGAGGATGGAGGAAGGGGAACTGCTCTTCTGGCGGTTCCCTGAATTTGACATGGAATTTCCGGTCCGCGTGGGGAAAATCGTGAAGGATAGATATATTTCCTACTACTGGACAAACGATGGGGAGGAATCACTGGTTGAAATGACGCTGGCTGCAACTCCCGACCGATCGACCGTTGTGACCATCACAGAGAAAAGCAAAAACAATGATGAAGCCGGACTCAGGTGGTTAAAACAAAACACGGAAGGCTGGGCAAACTTCCTTGCATGTCTTAAAGCCTGGCTTGAATATGGAATAAACCTGAGAAAAGGCGCTTTTGATTTTCTGAAAAATCAATGTGGAACGGCACGGATATTTCTTTAATTAAGTCTTCCATTTGAGACCCGGGATCTGGATCAAGCAAATCCATACAGGAGTTTCAGTCACGCCGGCAATCTTTTCAAAAACATATGCTTTCATTGATTGGCTGAATGAAAATCCTATTAATATAATTGTTGCCTCGTCTTCCGCTGACCCCCGGAATCATTGCGAAGGTACCGGAGAAAATTTTCCAGATTTGTTGGAATAGCATGCGACCAGCATTATCCTGGATTATCCAACCATTTTGACATCATCACGGGGAGGATGATGTAAAATCAAAATTAATTCCCTTAAAAATTGTTAATTCAAGCGTGTGAATGATAATTAAATATATCTTTGTTTGTAATTAGTCTATATTAACACAGTGGGTGCAAAGCTGCATTGGCATTTAACTCCAGTTGACCTGGCCAGGGGAAACTTAAATACTATAGATATGAGTAAAAATTCCGTTGTTGAAATTCGTGAAGCTGCACTCCCCAATGACATTGATTTTATCCGACAATTGTGGACAGATTATCTGACATGGGGAAACGACAATATGCAAAAGCTTTATGGAGTGCATCCACATAATCCGAAGGAAGCAGTGGAACAAGATGTTAAAATGATTGACAAATTCCTGCCTCCAAATGGACGTCTTATGCTTGCATTCATTGATAAAAATGCCTGTGGAATAGGATGCCTGAAAATGATTAATGAAGAAACAGGTGAAATTAAACGAATGTATGTAACCCCATCTTTCAGAAATATTGGAGCAGGACGAGCTATACTTCAATCCTTACTGGATGCTGCAAAAGAAACAGGTTACAGGAAAGTGCGATTGGATAGCCCAAAGTTTATGGAAGCTGCTCATTCACTTTACCGAAGTTTTGGTTTTAAAAACATTTCAGCTTATCCGGAGGTTGAAATTCCAGAAGAGTTCAGAAAATATTTATTGTTTATGGAATTAGATTTATCTTAATCCTGAACGACATATTAAGCTGATTGATCGAAAAAGAAGAACGCCAGCATCGAAACAATTAACGGTCAAAAAAAAGGGTAAGCCGAAAACCTGCCAGAGTAGGCAATAAAAAAATAAATGAAAATGAAAAAAACAATTAATCTTCCACGTCATCTGATCTTGTTGACTACCCTCGCTATCTTGTTTTGCACGACGCAGAGTTGTTAAGAAGCACCCAAAATATGAAGTGGGGCGGCACTGCAAACGGAGGCTCCTGAGTATTTTCTACTCCGGCCCCGGACTTGAAAAGACTTATGGTTACTCCCATGCCGTAAAAATCGGGGATGATCTTAAAATATCCGGAGCAGTAAGCATGGACAGTGTTGGGAATTTAACTGCTGCCGGCAATATGGATCAGCAAATGAAGAACTGCTATGGCGATTTGGATAAAATTTTAAAGCATTACGGATACACATTCGACGATGTTGTGGCAGAAAACGTATATACAACCAATATGGCTGAATTTATCAAAATCTCGGCTTATCGTAATTCTATTTATAAGAAGCAATTCCCCACAGGAACATGGCTCGAAGTAAAAGGCCTCGCACTTCAAGGACAGTTGATTGAGATAGATATGGAGGCTCATAAGGCGAAGTGACCTTTTAAGAATATTTGGGGTCAATTGACACAAACGACATAAGAGAAAACAGCTAAAAAGTGTTTATTCCATGCTTGGTAACCTTAATACTTAAAATGAAAAAATATATAATATTCTGTTGTTTTATTGCAAGCCTGCAAACGACTCTTGCTCAGAACAAAGAGGCAGATATTATGTTAAAGGAATTAAGTAAAGCCTCAACTGACAGTTCCCGTGTAGGACTGATGAATAAAATCCTTTATCAAACAAACTCCCTTACCCAGCAGGAAAGGATTGACTATTCCAAAAAAATACTTGATTTGGCAAGAAAACATCATGACAGGATTCTTGAATCGGTTATCACCGCAGAATTGGGTTATCTTATCTCAATCAATGGCAACAACCTCCTGGGTTCGGAACTGGCATTCAGCGGATTGGAAATAGCGCAACAGCATAAGAACAAACAAGCCCTCGGTATTATTTACCAGGATCTGGCTATTTGTTTCAGGAATGACAGGACAAAACGCAAACAGTATCTTTTTAAGGCTTTGCCATATTCTGAAGCCGCAGGTGATTATTTTAACTTGACTTCTACCCTGCTTACTCTTTCCAAATATTATTCTTCTGTTCAATTCAAGGATTCTGCTTTGTATTACGCACAGCGGAGTTATGAGCTCTGTTTATCCAAAAACGTGGAAGTAAATTTACCTCATAGCCTTATCCAGTTAGCCAGCGTCCATTATTATGATTTAGGAAATAAAGGAATTGCACTGGAGTATATGAAGAAGGCATTGGCTACAAAATATGGCAGGGAAAACCCGGGCGTTTTTGTAATCGTTAACACGACCCTTGCCGGCTTGTTTCATGACCAGAAAATGCCGGATTCCGCACTTTATTATAACAATAAGGCCTTCGATAAACTGGGAAAAGCGCCTTTCACATCATATTTAAACGTCTATGGTGTATACAAAAAAGTTTATTCAAATATAAACAGCGATAGTACATTAAAATATTATAAACTTTATGAAACTGTTAGAGACAGCATTGAAAAAGTGTCTGATGCACAGCAACAGCAATTAGTATCTATAAAAAAAGATTTAGAAATAGAAAAGGCGGCAACACAACGCCAGCAAAATATTCAATATGCATTGATCGCCATGGGAATTGTGACATTTATCGCCATGTTTTTCATGTTCAGCCGCAGCATTATTGTTACAGAAAAATGGATATCCTTCTTCGGTATACTTGGTTTGCTGATCGTGTTTGAGTTTGTCAATCTTTTCATTCATCCGTTTTTAGAAAGGATAACAAGCCACACGCCTATACTGATGCTGCTTGCACTGGTTGCCGTTGCGTCGTTGCTTATTCCGTTGCATCACCGCATCGAAAAATGGGTTAAAGAAAAAATGACGGAGAAAAACAAAGTCATTCGATTGGCAAATGCGAAGAAGACGATTGAAAAACTGGAAGGAAATAACCATTAAAAATCCGGATATGAAAAAGATCCTATACATCATTTTGTTTTATGCAAGTTTGCATTACACCAATGCTCAAACTCCCAACCTGGACAAACTACTTCAGAAAATTTCTCTGGAGAAAAATGACAGCAGTCGATTTTATCTGGCTTTTAGCGGATTAACCGTCTCTGAAACGAACCCGGTTTTGGATATGGGAAATGCTGAAATAATTTTAGTCCATGGACAAAAAACCAACGACAGAGTATGTCAGGTCCTCGGGTTAGCGTGTTTAGGCTATGATTACAGGGCATTTGGGAATACTGCCAGGAGTTTGGAATACAATTTAAAGGCAAAAGTGGTTGCAGAAAATTCAAAAGATGACCGGTTGATTTTTCCTGTCTACAATGGGCTTGCCACTACTTATTTAGACCTGGGAGATTATCCTAAAGCCATTGCATACAATCTGGCATCACTGGAAAAAGCTGCCCACGTAGAAGTGAACATTTTTACCATTTTCGCTAATCTGACAATGGGTGAAATATATCTGGCAAAAAACAAAACGGATTCGGCACTGATATACACGCAGAAGGCTTACGAACTAAGTATGAGCGCAGGGATTAAAGAATATTTAGGCGGAATCTACGGGCAGCTGGGCAGCATTCAGGCCAAACTTCACAATTTCACGCTTGCGTTAAGTTATTTGAATTTATCGCTGGAAGAAGGATATAAAATCAAATCCCCAAAATACATTAACATTTCTTACACCGCGATCGCGGAATATTATCTGAATGCGAACCAAAAAGATTCTGCCATAGCTTATTCAAAAAAAGCCATTGCCACTGTTCAAAATTCAGCATTTGAAACCATGGTTATCAAACCCGCAAAATTGCTCACAGATATTTACAGGAATGTCAACATTGACAGCGCTTTTAAATATTCTGAAATGCATAAAACGGCGAAAGACAGTTTATTCAGCATCAAAGCAATTCAGCAAACCCAATTGATGACGTTTGAAGAGGAGGCCCGTCAGCAGGAATTAGGTGTTGTAAAGGCTAAAGAGGGGGAACAACGGAAACAGTATATTCAATATGCCGTGATTGCACTAAGCATCATTACTTTGATCATTCTGTTTTTAATACTCAGCCGCAGCTTCATCGCCAATACAAAACTGATTGAGTTTTTTGGTGTGATTGCATTATTGATTGTATTTGAGTTCCTCAATTTACTGCTGCATCCTTTTTTGGAAAACATAACACATCATACCCCTGTGTTCATGCTGTTGGCGCTGGTTTGTATTGCCTCCTTGCTGGTGCCGATGCATCATAGGATTGAAAAATGGGCAACGCATCAACTGGTGGAAAAGAATAAACAGGTTCGGCTGGCAGCAGCGAAGAAAACGATTGAAGAATTGGAAAACACGAACAAATAGCCAACCTAAAAAACGAAATTATGAAACACAGTGCCGTGTTCCATAGATTATTGTTCCTGTCTGTAATCACGGCCATTTGGGGGGCAGGATTTACCAATATGCTACACGCACAAGCAAACCAGGTTGAATCCAATATAAAAATGTTTACGCATGTTTGGGATGAAATTATTAACTAGAGGAAACTGGACCTTGTAAATGAATCTAACTTTACCAAAAACCCGGTCATGCATGGAGGTGCCGCAGATGTGGTCGGCATTGACAGCGCCCATGCGCATTGACAAACCGGTTTTGCTTCGAAACCTGTTCGATCTGGCCTTTCATTTTCCGGCCAGATACTTTCTTATAATAAAATCCCTGGGCCATTGAAAGATGCCGGAAATACGACGACCTTGGCACATTACTGACAAGGAATAACCATAGAGGAATTCTTAACAACACCCGTTTCCAACTTGTTTTTTTAACCTGGGAAATCCTCCCCGGCAATTCGCGAATTAACATGTCCCGGAAAATCAAGGCACTGTGCCAGAACAACCTCTGCGAATTCTGGAAACTCGAAATCTCTGATTTCCAAAAAGCAAAAGGCATCGGGAAACAACGCCTGCCTGATTGTTTCCATGTTTGCGCTCTCCCGCCGAAGAAACACTTCGGAAGTCGTTGTCAAACCTAAAATATCCAGCAGCAGGGATGCATACACAGTTTTACATTCCCTGATCGGCGAGCTGCCTTATGAAGAATTCTGGATGCTGCTGCTGAACCGGGCAAACAAGATCATGATTACGGTGAAGGTTTCCGAAGGCGTGATCTCCGGTACCGTGGTTGATCCTAAAGTGATATTCTTCACTGTTATTCGATTATTATTAACTTCATTGTCTCTGATTCTGAAAGAACCCATGTGCTTACGATTGCCGCATCAGATACTCTTACAAATGTTCCTATGCAGAAAGCGCTCACGTATTCCGTTGTTGTAGTGATGGACCTGACGGCAGGAATGAATGGGAATACTGTTTTTACCTTCATATTAATCAAGTAGAATAACTCAATCAACTTTATTTTAGGCGTACCGCAAGTTTTAATTATTTTTGATGTCTAACTATACCAAGGATGCGTGTTTTCCTGGCGTAATATTTTAAAACAAATCTCGTTGAAAGTCTTAATTATTTGTAATTTTGTCACATGTTTAAAAGTGCCGGACATATTTTATTAATCCTTGTGCTGCTTTTCGGTACCACGGGATTGACAATTACCAGGCATTATTGTGGCAAAAACCTAATACATACTGCTTTGTATTCAACACCCGATAATTGCTGCAAAGGAAATTGTCCGGGTTGTCATAATGAAAAAATCAGCCTCCGGATCACAGACCAATATGAATCCACACAAGGTCATATAGACTTCAATGCAGGATTTCAAAAAATGTGGGAACAATTTTCCCTTCCTGCTTTACATGCATTCTCGAATTCGAATGAGTTATGCCTGATGAATGATGGATCAGGAGGGCTTCGAAAAAATCCCTTCACATCAAAACCCATTTTTGCAGGACAATCATCCCCGGTCCTGCAGGTATTCCTTTTCTGAAAATCCATTTCTTTTATCCTTGTAAGGATCTGCCTGAATTAGGGGCATTTCCCTGCTTTTGATGTTGGTATCACCCTCACAAGCCCATTCAATTATTTATTCCAAGTAAAATTCATTCAAAATGAGAAAAATTGCATTCATTGCCATTGGTGCGGTGATATTATTTGCGGTAGGTTGTAACAAGAGTAAAACATCTCCTGACACCAACACAGAAGACTTGAAGGCAACGGAAACACCCTGAAACATGAAAGCTGGTTCATGCCCAAAATGCGGCATGGATATGGTCAAAGCCAATGCCCAAGGTGGCCATAACAATGTAAGATGTAAAATGACCCACAGAAAGATGGGTATAATTCCAGCGGGCAGGGAGGATGTGGGATGAGGTAATACATTCAGTATCTTTATGATTTCCAAGAAAATAGTTAGTGATGTTTATGGAAAGAGCGGATCGTAAATGTTAATTAAAAAGTATGTTTAACCGACTTGTCAAATATTTCCTGGAAAACCGGCTGATCACCTTCATATTTCTGATCGCCTTTATTGCCGGCGGGATAGTATTTGCACCGTTTAACTGGCAAACCGGTTTTATTCCGCGCGACCCGGTTCCCGTGGATGCAATTCCCGACATTGGTGACAACCAGCAAATAGTTGCAACCGAATGGATGGGCCGATCTCCCAAAGATATCCAGGACCAGGTGACCTATCCTTTAACTACTGCCTTATTGGGAATTCCCGGGGTGAGTACGGTTCGAAGTACCTCTATGTTTGGCATGTCGTTTATCTACATTATCTTTAAAGATAAAGTGGAATTCTATTGGAGTCGTTCCCGTATCCTGGAAAAACTCAACTCCTTACCGCCAGGAACCTTGCCGCCAGGCGTTCAACCTACATTGGGCCCTGACGCAACGGCATTGGGTCAAATATTCTGGTATACACTTGAAGGACGTGATCCTAAAACCGGAAAACCAAACGGCGGGTGGGATCCGGCGGAATTACGCACAATTCAGGATTTTTACGTGAAGTATGGTCTTGCAACTGCCGAAGGGGTTTCTGAAGTGGCATCGGTTGGCGGTTTTGTCAAAGAGTACCAGGTCGATCTTAATCCGGAGGCTTTGAAAGCATTCAGTGTATCGGTTATGGATGCTATGAATGCCGTTCGGAAAAGCAATCTCGACATTGGTGCCGAAACCATCGAATTAAACAATGTGGAGTATATCATCAGGGGACTTGGTTATATAAAGAACCTGGATGACCTTGAAAACTCAGTGGTCGCCGTTCGGAACAATGTCCCGGTCAGAATTAAAGATATTGGCCATACAACTTTTGGACCCGCTACACGCCGGGGTGGACTTGACAAAGCCGGGTCGGAGGCAGTGGGGGCGGTTGTTGTTGCCCGATATGGATCTAATCCGATGGAGGTCATCGGCAACGTGAAGCAAAAGATAAAGGAACTTGAAGCCGGTTTGCCTCAAAAGACTTTACCGGATGGCAGCATCTCCAAGGTGAGCATTGTTCCTTTCTATGACCGCACGGGTTTGATCAAGGAAACAATTGGAACCCTTGAATATGCCCTGTCTCATGAAATCCTGATCAGCATCATCGTCATTATTGTACTTGTCATGAACCTGCGGGCTTCATTTATTGTCGCTGGATTATTGCCCCTCGGGGTGTTGATGACCTTTATCCTGATGCGCTTCTTTGGCGTTGATGCAAACATTGTCGCTTTGTCAGGGATTGCAATTGCCATTGGCGTGATGGTCGACATTGGTATTGTGGACGTCGAGAATATCCTTCGACACCTGGAGATGCCAGAGAACAAAGGGATACGGGGAAAGAAACTGATGGAAGTCATTTATCTTGCCACTACCGAAGTCAGGGCAGCTGTTGTTACTTCGATTGCCACTACCATTGTCAGTTTCCTGCCGGTTTTTGCCATGGAAGCTGCAGAGGGTAAACTATTCCGCCCGCTTGCCTTTACCAAAACGTTTGCCCTTTTATCGGCTTTTTTCCTTGGTATCATCGTTTTGCCTACACTGGTGCACATTTTCTTCAACATACAATTCGACAAGAACAAGATACGTAAAATCTGGAATGGGATTTTGATCGGAGCAGGCATCCTGTTGGTCATTTTCTGGCACTCCTGGCCTGCCCTGGCGTTAGTAGCCATCGGCATCAACAATTTGCTTGATTTTCGCTGGCCGGAAAAACGAAAAGAATTTCCCAACTACATAAACATTGCAATTACTGTGCTGGTGGCGGTATGGTACCTTTCCATCGAATGGCTGCCACTGGGCGCTCATAATGGTGCATTTGTTAACTTTATTTTCGTGGCAGGTATTGTGACGGTCATTCTCGGGGCCTTGATGAGCATGGTACATTTTTACGAACCCCTCCTTCGCTGGTGCCTGATCCATAAATGGAAATTCCTGATGCTCCCTGCTTTTACTTTGCTTTTCGGCATCCTGGTATGGCAGGGTTTTAATAAAATTTTCGGTATTGTACCGGATGGTTTAGAAAAGATCGGCTGGAAGAGTGTAAGACAAACAGCGTTGTGGCAGGGAACTGTGAAAACATTTCCCGGTACCGGTAACGAATTCATGCCTTCTCTTAATGAAGGTTCATACCTGTTGATGCCCACCAGTATGCCGCATTCAAGCATTGAAAAGAACCTTGAATACATCGAAATGCTTGATAAACAGCTTTCGGTCATTCCTGAAGTTGAAATTGCCGTTGGTAAATGGGGCCGCGTGAATTCAGCATTGGATCCTGCGCCTGTTCAGATGTTTGAGAATACCATCAATTACCGTTCTGAATATATTCTCGATGAAGATGGACACCGGATGCGGTTTAAAACGGACAGGGATGATAACTACTTTTTAAGAAACGGATCGAAATACAATCCTGAAAAGGAGGCATTCAGGATTGTTTCCGCGGATAGCCTTATTCCGGACGAAAAAGGTGAATTTTTCCGTCAATGGCGTTCGAAGATTAAAAAACCAAACGATATCTGGAATGAGATCGTTAAGGTAACCAACATCCCGGGGCTGACTTCCGCACCCAAACTGCAACCCATTGAAACACGACTGATCATGCTTTCCACCGGGATGCGGGCTCCCATGGGACTGAAAGTCTATGGCCCTGACCTGGAATCAATCGAACAGGCAGGTTTACTGTTCGAGAAATTGCTTAAGGAGGTCCCGTCGGTAAAAGCCACTTCTGTGTTTTACGACCGCGCGGTTGGCGCACCTTATCTTGAAATTAAACTGAACCGTGAAGCGATGGCCCGATACGGAATGTCAATCAGCGACGTACAGGAAATTTTGCAGGTAGCTGTTGGCGGCATGTCGCTCAGCAACTCGGTTGAAGGACGTGAACGGTTCCCGATCAGGGTCCGGTATGCCCGTGAGCTGAGGGACAACCCGGACGATATTAAACGCATCCTGATCCCTGCGATGAATGGCGTGCAGGTTCCATTGGGCGAGATCGCCGACATCGACTACGCGAGGGGGGCACAAATGATCCGTAGCGAAAATACCTTCCTGGTTGGATACGTGATCTTTGATATGCAGGAAGGAAAGGCCGAAGTTGATGTGGTTGAGGCTGCAGCAAAAATCATCAAGGCTAAAATTGACCACGGTGGGATGAAATTGGCTCCCGGTGTTTCATACAAATTTGCCGGGAACTACGAACAGCAGATAAGGGCCACAAAAAGACTCTCCATTGTGATCCCCATCAGTCTGATTCTGATATTGTTGTTGTTATACTTTCAGTTCCGTACAGTGACTGCCTCATTCATTCACTTTTCAGGTGTTTTTGTTGCTTTTGCCGGGGGCTTCATCATGCTCTGGCTATACGGACAGGGTTGGTTTATGAACTTTTCTATTACCGGCATTAACCTGCGGGATTTGTTCCAGATGCATGCGATCAACCTGAGTGTCGCAGTCTGGGTAGGGTTCATTGCCCTTTTTGGCATTGCCACCAATGACGGGGTAATAATGGGTACTTACATTCACCAGGTATTTGAACAACGGCAACCGACCACCGTCCACGAAGTGCGTGAAGCGGTGGTTGCTGCCGGGCTGAAACGAGTCCGTCCCGCCATGATGACCACTGCTGTTGCGGTGATTGCCCTTTTACCTGTTTTAACTTCGACAGGAAAGGGAGCTGATATCATGGTACCCATGGCAATACCAGCCTTTGGAGGTATGATCATCCAGGTGATGACCGTCTTTGTGGTTCCAATGTTCCAGGCCATGTGGAGGGAACGGGCTATAGTCCGTGCGAATAAAAATGCAATTCTAACAAACAATACGCAAGAAAGATGAAAATCACAGCTTATAAAAAAACATTGCTGGCTTTCATCGGGGTCTGTGTCTGGTTTGTTGCCAGCAGTCAGAAACAACCGGAGTCACTTTTGCAATATCTGGTAATATCGGCAAAGAACAACCCGACCGTTCAACAGAAGTTCTATGAGTATAAAGCTGCGTTGCAAAAAGTGCCACAGGTCGGAGCCTTACCGGATCTTGAATTAAACGTGGGAGTATTTATTCAACCCATGGAGCTTGTCGACGGAAAACAGAACGCAGAAATAAAACTCATGCAGATGTTTCCCTGGTTCGGTACCCTGAAATCAGCGAAGGATGAGATGAGCCTTATGGCAAAAGCAAAATTTGAATCATTCAGGGATGCTAAATTGCAGGTATTTTTTGACGTGAAACGAAGCTGGTACGAGTTACAGAAAGTTCATCAGGACATCGAAATTTCTGAAAAGAACCTTGATATCCTGCACACGTTTGAGCGGCTCACCCTGGTTAAATTTAAAGCAGCTTCTACAGGAGGCAACAGTAGTCAGACTTCAGGAACTCCCAATTCTTCAGGAGCCTGGCAAAGTAATTCAGGAAACCCACAAGGGATGCAGACCATGGGGGGTAACAATGGTGCCCAGCCGGGAATAAATTCGGCTCAGTCATCTTCAGCCATGCAAAGCAATTCGATGGGCTCTTCTTCCAGCAGCTCAGGATTGGCCGATTTATACAGGATCCAAATTGAAATAGGTGAACTTGAAAACAATATTGAACTGCTGAAAACCCAGCATAACACGATCGTTGCCAGATTTAATGGTTACCTGAACCGGCCTTCGGAATCACCGGTTCAACTCCCTGATCAGCTTATTCCCGATTCTCTTGGTTTATCGTTGCTTGCTGTGACAGACAGCATGCTGTCACATAACCCGATGCTGGGAATGCTTCAATACGAGCAGCAATCGCTGGATGCACGCCAAAATATGGTTACCAGAATGGGTTATCCTATGATGGGATTGGGCTTGAATTATTCGGTGATCAGTAAAAGTGAAATGTCAACATCGTCGATGAATGGCAGGGATATGATCATGCCGATGGCAACACTGACACTTCCCATTTACAGGAATAAATATAATGCCATGAAAATCGAAGCCGAGTTGTTGAAATCTGCAAACAAGGAGAATTACCAGGCAACGACCAATTCTCTGAAAACCAATTATTACGAAGCTGTGCAATTATTTAAAGACGGGCAACGCAGGATGAAACTATACGAGAGCCAGAGTACCCTGGCTGGAAAGACGATGGATATCATGTTGAAAAGTTTTTCAACTTCAGCGATACCGCTCACTGATATTTTGCGGGTCCGGCAACAGCTGCTTGATTATAAATTTAAAAAGGTTGAAGCCATTGCAGATTACAACACGGCAATTTCCTGGTTACAACGTTTGATGGCATCTTCACCCATTCAAGAAAATTGATATTATAAGCACCACGAATAATTCCATAGTGATGAAGAAAATTTTATTTAACAGGTACATCCATTTCAGTTTGTTTGCCATTGGAGGTCTGTTTTTTGGCTGGCTGTTCTTTCATTCCTCCGGAACAGTAGAGGAAAAGCATGAAAACACCCTGCAGGATGGCAAGACAGCGATCTGGACCTGTGCCATGCACCCGCAGATCCGCAGAGATGCTCCGGGGAAATGCCCCATCTGCGGCATGGACCTGATCCCTCTTAACCAGAATGTTGCGGATGTTGACCCGAACACGATACATTTTACAAAAGAAGCAGCCCAACTTGCCAATGTTCTCACTTCGGTGGTATCGCGTCAGAAACCGGTTAAGGAGGTCCGTCTTTATGGTAAGATCCAGGCCGATGAACGTCTGTTGCAAAGCCAGGTGGCACAATACCCGGGACGCATCGATAAATTGCTGGTGAACTTTACCGGGGAAACAGTCAAAAAAGGTCAAACCCTCGCCATCATATACTCGCCTGAACTGGTGACAGCCCAGCAGGAATTGCTCGAAGCTGCAAAAACAAAACAATCTCAACCCGAAATATATGAGGCTGCAAAGGAAAAGCTGCAACTTTGGAAACTGTCTGATAGCCAGATTGCCGGGATAGAGAATTCCGGTAAGGTTCAAACCAAATTTGAGGTTGTTTCAAGTATTTCCGGGATTGTTACATCAAGGCGGGTGAACAATGGTGATTATGTCTCACCGGGCAGCGTATTATATGAGCTTGTCGATCTTTCAACCGTTTGGGTGTTGTTCGATGCTTATGAGAGTGACCTGCCTTTTCTGAAAACCGGAGATAAACTTGACTTTACGGTGCAAGCCATGCCAGGAGAAACTTATTCGGGGAACATCATCTTTATTGATCCGGTCGTTGACCCTATAGCACGTGTTTCAAAAGTACGGGTAGAGATCAACAACCTGTCAGGAAAATTAAAACCAGAGATGTTCGCCACCGGGATCGTCAAGGCCAACATGGCGGAGTTTAACGACAAAATGGTTATCCCAAGATCAGCAGTTTTGTGGACGGGAAAACGTTCCATTGTTTACGTAAAACAGCCAGGAACGGACGAACCAATTTTCAAAATCAGGGAAATTAGTCTTGGTCCCATGCTTGGCAGCAGTTATATTGTAGCAGATGGACTGACCGAAGGAGAGGAAATTGTAACCCAGGGGACATTCAGCGTGGATGCAGCCGCCCAGCTTGAAGGAAAACCGAGCATGATGAATCCTTCAGGAGGCCAGTTGTCGTCAATGCAAGGAATAAATATGTCCGGGGATAAAAAGTCGGATGTTAACCCTGACCAGGCAACCAAAACAAAACAGCCTGCACCCGAAACCATGGATAAATCAATGAAACCAATGATAGAGAGCGAAAAGTTCATTGTGTCCGGGAATTGTGACATGTGTAAGGAACGGATTGAAAAGGCCGCTAAATCGGTTGGAGGCGTAAAATCAGCCACATGGGATGTGAATTCAAAGAAAATCCATGTAACATTTGACGCTATGAAAACCAATCTAAACACCATACAAAAGACCATTGCCAAAGCAGGACATGATAATGAAATATATAAAGCTGATGATAAAATATACGAGAGTTTACCTGCGTGTTGTCATTACAGAAAGTAAATATTTTTATTAACCACTAAATTTCAAAAGCAATGAAAACAAAATCGATGATGTTAGTATTAGGTTTGCTATTTTTCACCACGAACTCAATTTTTGCCAATGTTGCAAAGACAGAAAAAATTAAAGTTTACGGCAATTGCGGCATGTGTAAAACCAGGATTGAAAAGGCAGCCAAATCAGTAAAAGGCGTTTCCGAAGCAACGTGGAATTCGGAAAATTTAATGTTAACCGTGACATTTGATGACACCAAGACCACAACACTGAAGATCGAAGAGGCTGTTGCAAAGGTTGGACATGATACGGATAATGCAAAGGCAACAGATAAAACCTACAATGCCTTGCCAGGATGTTGCCAGTACGATCGGCCGGCTAAAAAATAATTCCTCAAGATTACAGGGCAAGTAATCAAAAACGTAGTTCACTTTTGTGTCGTGGAATATTTTCATGGATAAAACCATTTAAAATATTGTATGATGATGGATGGACTTAATCATGGATTTGGAATGGGATAGATGGATGGGGGTGGATAATCGGCGTTGTTGTTCTTGACGTTGTTGTTTTTCTGATAGTCAAAGTTGTGAATAAAAACAAGAATTCAAACTAGACTATATGATCTCATAAGAAGTATAGCAAGCAAAATCACTTTCTGAATATTGCTTGTATTTCAAGGAAAAGGCGTTTCGTCAATTGACGAAGCGTTTTTTTATGGTCTGAAAATCTCAGACTGTTAGTATTCTTTATTCTTCCTCTCTGCCATTGTCGTATTGCCCGATGAATTGAAGAACCTCGCAGTAAGCTGTGAGGATTCTTCGAAACCACAGGAATATATATTTTTGCTCGCAAACCTCGCGGTAAGCGTGGAATGCCCTCACAGGGATTCAACATTTTTTTGTCTTATGTTTTTCCCGAAAGCAATAGAGAAGGATCCGAAACATAAATGGACATGTTTTTAGTGAGGGGAATAAATCCATTTAACAAAAATACTACTGCAATGTTCCAGCATGGGAACAGTAAAAAAGCCTTAAATCGTAGAGAAAAAGGCATTTGGGTTAAATTTGGAGTGGAGTATACCGGAGTCGAACCGGTGACCTCTGCATTGCGAACGCAGCGCTCTGGCCAACTGAGCTAATACCCCAAGCGGTTCAGGGATCGGGTACAAAGATAAAGGAATTTACGATTTACGATTTTGGATTTAGGATTGAACAGAAAAATATACCTGACCCGGAAAATTGTAACACTCCACTCGAAAATCCAAAATCGTAAATCAAATTGCCTGTTTCGTTTTGACAACTTTGTTCTTCACCGGTTTCAGGTTGTGCAGATACCTGTAAATAGCTTTCAGATCATTTGTATCCATCCCGGCATACATCGTCCAGGGCATGATCGACTGCATTTCGCCTTTCTGGAGATCGGGAGGCCTGAACGTTGCCAAATCATAGGTTCTGAAACGGAAAATAAATGCCTCCTTTGTCCACTTGCCAATACCCGTTTCCTGGTCTGGCGTGATATTGGGAGAAATAAGCAGGTTGCCATCCGGCATCTGGAATTCCCTGCCTCCCGAAAAGGCAAGACTTTCCACGATCTGGCCATGTTCGGCAGGGGTATGACATTCAATACATCCTGATGCCTTCACCAGGTACGCCCCATACGCCAGTGTATCCGTTGCCGGAGGCCTCACATGAGGATCAGCTTTGCGTGGGATCAGGTGGAGGATGACATTCATGGGGAAAGTCGGATCAGACCGGGATGGCTCATAGTCAATGGATGGAATGCTGCGGATATAAGCGATCACGCAGTATATATCCTCCGTGTCGAGCTTCCCGTATGCCGGATAGGGCATGATCGGGAAGAGCGGATGACCGTCTCTGCTGACACCGCTGGTAATGGCACGATAAATTTCAGCATCGGTCCAGTCGTTCAAATGAAAGGGGGTGATGTTCGCTGAACGGAATTGCCCCGGGAAGCCAAGTTTTTCATCGAAAATCTCCCCTCCTTTTCCCTCAGTTCCCGTAATCAGTGGCCCCGAAAATTTGCTCCAGTCACGGGTTGAATGGCAATCCATGCATACCATTACATGATTTGCCAGGTATTTTCCCCTTTGGATGCGTGCATCAGTTGGTTCAACTTTTACATCCTTCACCGGAATGTTTGGCAGAAACAAGACAATATAGAAAATTACCAGAACAACGATCAACACCAGGGCTGCGACTACGCCACCGAGGATCTTAGGCCATTTTTTTTTCATGGTTGGAGTTATTAATGTGTATGAATTGCAACCTGGGTACTTTTATTGTTAAGATACAAGGTAACAAGGTGACAGGGTAACAAAGTAACAAGGTGACACCGTTACAAGGCAAAAGAGCTACAAGCATCGGGGCAGCAAGTCAAATATTTCTTCCGGGACAAATTATCAAATTTGCATCGGTGTTAGCCCAAAACTTGCTGACAATTATCAGTCCCCGGATTTAATATCAAAAATAATAAAATATAATAATTCCAAATAAGAATTTAAATATTTTTTTTGATGAAACGCTTTCGTCCCCGTAAGGAAAAACTTCCTCTATGACCAACCTTTTGAATCAATCACCGGAGTATCTCGTGCTTTGTTTGTAAACAAATTCATTGAGGTAATCCTTTCAGAAATCTGGGTCCATTTCATGCAAAAAAAAGGTAGCCGGCAGCACATATCCTTCCATCGTTTGACAACACAGTCGTTGAATGCAGTGACAATAACTAAGGCGCGCATGCGTTTAATTTTTATATCAAGGATGGTCGTCTGATCATTCCGGAGACAAGGGAAACGGGGTTTCAGGATGGCACAAACCCGGGCGGCAAAGGAAAGAGGAGGCCACCTGCTGAAGACCAGGAAACCAAAGGCTCTTATGCAAAGAAGACACCAGGCAAATGACTACCAAAACCAATCTGCCGTTTATGGAAACCAACACAACCAAAGCCGGATTCTGGCGAAGGATCGCTGCCGGATGGATTGACGCATTCATCATCTTCGTCATAACGAACCTCGTTATCGAATTCTTCGTACTAATGAATGTCAGGATCTCATCCGGAACCCTTTTCCTGATTCTCGGGGCGGTTTATTCCAGCATCCTGCTATCCCGGTTCAGGCAAACACCAGGCAAGATGATCATGAAAGTCTTTATTTCCGCCGGATCCGGCGAGCCCCTAAGCAACCGGAACATCGTTTTGCGTGAAGTCTTCGGAAAATGGGGAATAACACTTGCCCTGCCAATGATGCTGGCCATTATCCTGGGTGGAAGAACGTATCTTCCGACTTTCACCGACATCCTATTTCTTATTCCCTCAGCCATATTCTGCATCATCTGGTATTTGTTCACCCGGCAGATGTGGTACGACCGCATGGCCGGTTTGACTGTTGAGTATCATCCCCAGTCAAAAAAATCAAAAACTGCATTTATAGTCCTGGTGACAGCCGCTTTGATTGGGGGTGGACTGGCTTTTACCCAGTACAAAGTGATGCACCGCATCCCATGCAGGCTGGCCCTCTACCGCAACATCAATTCGATTAAACCATACGTCAGGTTCCTCAAAAAGCAGAAGACCTCCCCTGTTGATTATGTCATCGGACTATTCGACAAATACGATGTGGTGGTGCTTTGCGAAAGGGCACACCCTGAAATGACCCAATACGATTTCATCTTCAATATTGTGAAGGATCCGCGTTTTATCAATAAAGCCGGCATGGTGTTCACCGAGATCGGGCAGAAAGGAATGCAGCAATACCTGGATAATTTTATGAACACCGACTGCCTTTCGGACAGTCATGTCAAAGAGCATATACTGCAGATTACCAGGAATTCAGCGGTTCACCCGGCATGGACCAACTACAACTGGTATCAGTTTATTGAACGGCTTTACAAACTGAACCGGACCCTGCCACCTGAAAAAAGAGTAAGGTATTATTTTACCGACTCCCCGGTGGACTGGCAGGCTATAAAAAACCAGAAGGACTACCTGGAGTATGAACATAAATATGTGTGGCACCGCGACAGCCTGATGGCTCAGACCGTGATAGACGTAATGAAGGGCCGGAATGCAACGGATAGCGTACATAAGAAATGCCTTGTGATCATGAATTACAGGCATGCGTTTGAACTTACCGACAGGGATCCCGATGTGGGCAGGGACAATACGTTCGAATACATTAAAGATGCCTTCGGAGACAAGGCAGTCAATGTGATGATCAACACCAGGGTGATCACCATTTTCCCGCCTGCTGGCGGCTTATGGGAGGAGGCTTTTGAGAAAACAGGTAACAAACCTGCAGGATTCGACTTCAGGGGTTCCCCTTTCGGAGCCGACAATTTCGATATGTTTCCCTGGGATATAGCGATGAGTGGCATCTTCGGTTCCCGCTCTCCATCGGCAGGCGGGCTTCTCAGGTATCGGGATGTTTTCACAGGCTTTGTTTTCATCAATCCTGCGGAGAAATTATACTGGCAGCAGTCCACACCCGGATATTTCGACGGGTTTGAGAAAGAGTACATCAGGAGATGCGGTTGTATTAAAGCAGAATATGAAGGCGCAGCAAAAGAAGAGATGGCTGCCATTCAAGCCAGTGGGGATGAACCCGCAGTAAAATACGCAGAATACCAGGCCGAAACCCTCCTCTCCCTGTTCCTTTACTGCTTTTTCGGGATCGGGCTGATCACGGGTTTGATTGCCTTTGCTTTTCAGAAAGCGCAGGGCAAAGGATAACAGGGAATATCGTTTTATAATTAATAAAAAAGATATTGTGGATAACAAAAACCGGCGGCGGGTTACTCCATAGCTACCCCAATGATACTCCATAGATACAGGTTAAGTCCGCTTTCCTTGGGAGACAAGGGGTTCTGAGAGACAGATAGAAGAAAGAGTGAAGGGGATGAGGCAATCAAACGCCCTCCCGGGGAATGATCGTTTTTCGTCGAATCAGGAATTATCCCGCAAACTTCCTATATTTACACCCTTCGTTTCCGATGAAATGACATCGCATGATATACGATTATATTGTAATTGGCTCTGGTTTCGGTGGCAGCGTTGCCAGTCTCCGCCTTGCAGAAAAAGGTTATTCCGTTCTGACCCTCGAACAGGGAAAACGTTATAATCCCAAAGATTTTCCGAAGACCAACTGGAACCTTGCAAAATATCTGTGGGTACCTGCCTTTAGGTTTTTTGGATTTCAAAAACTCTCTTTTTTTTCAGCGGCAAGTATCATGAGCGGAACGGGTGTGGGCGGAGGCAGCCTTGTTTATGCCAACACGTTATACATTCCCCCCGACGCATTTTTCAACAATCTTTCATGGCACCGCTTCGGCGACTGGAAAACAATTCTCGGGCCTTTTTACAACAGGGCTTCCTTCATGCTCGGAAGAAAAAAATTTTCGAAACTGAACATCGAAGATCATCTGCTTGAAGAGGTTTCCAGGGACCTGAAGGCGCATGATACATTTGAAACAGTTTATGTTGGCGTAAATATCGATGGCTCTGATCAGGAGACGGATCCATATTTTAACGGGCTGGGACCCCTCCGTAAAGGTTGCATTGAATGTGCCGGATGCATGGTTGGATGCAGGGAAAATGCGAAAAACACCCTTGACAGGAACTATTTATGGTTCGCTGAGAAGCTGGGCGCTATTATCCTCCCGGAAACAAAGGCGGAAAAGATCACTTACCATGATGGTCTTTATCATGTTGGAACAAGCCATGTAACCTCGTTTTTCCCCCGGGCAAATAAAGTGTTCCAGGCAAAAGGAATTATTGTTGCGGCAGGCGCCCTGGGAACGCTGAATCTCCTGCTTAAACAGAAGTACAAGTATGCGACCCTGCCCCTGCTGTCAACCACACTCGGTTACGAACTCAGAACAAATGCGGAGACACTCTGCGCTGTCTCCGGGGCAAAAGAGAAAATGAACAACGGACTGGCTATTACTTCTGTCTTTAGTCCTGATCCTTACACCCATGTTGAGGTGGTCAAATACCCCGATGGTTCAAACGCCATGAAGTGGTTTTTCGGATTATCGGTCCCCGGCGCTGGAACCCCGGCAAAAAGGATATGGATGCTGGTGCTGAAAACCATCATGCATCCATGGATGTTCCTGAAAACAGTGTTTAATTTCACATGGTCGACCGGATCGGTCATATTCCTGGTGATGCAATCGGCCGACAATGCCATGAGGATGGTATGGAAAAAAAATCTGTTCGGTGGAACGATGAAGATCGATAACCGGGGAAATAAAAAAGTACCAGCCTTTATCCAGGTCGGACAGGAGGTCATGGAGCGCTATGCACGAAAGGTTGCAGGAGTGCCTCAGAACATCCTTCTTGAAGTGCTTTTCAACAGGCCGACCACCGCACATATCCTGGGAGGTTGCCCGATGTCGGAAACGGCTGAAACAGGGGTTGTTGATAAAAATATGAAGGTACATGGTTATCCTGGTTTCTATATCACAGACGGTTCTGTGATCCAGGGGAATATTGGCGTCAATCCCAGCCTGACCATTACTGCCATGGCTGAATATTGTATGAATGGCATTCCGGTAAAGGAAGGAGCCCGGGAAACAGATATTTCTAAACAATTAATGATTCTTGAAGAGGAATGGAAAAGGAAGAAATCAGCTTGATCCTTGAGGGGCAGCGCAGGTTTTTTGCAACCGGTAAAACTTTCGGCACAGATTTCAGGATTGAAACGCTGAAAAAATTACGATCCCTGATCATCCTGCATGAACACGAAATTGTTGATGCCTTGTTTGAAGATTTTCACAAGCCGGAATTTGAGGTGATCGCCACCGAAACGCGCTTTGTCATCAAAGAGCTTAACCATACTATTGGTAAACTGAGAACCTGGGCAAAGAAGAGAAGCGTGGCAACTCCGATCGTTCATTTTTTGTCGCATAGCTATGTTGTTCCCCAACCTTACGGGCAGGTGCTGGTGCTGTCGCCCTGGAATTTCCCCTTCCAGCTTGCTTTCATGCCACTGGTGGGTGCGCTTTCAGCCGGCAATTGTGTGATTCTGAAGGCTTCGGGACAGGTGCCGCATATTACCGCCGTGATGGGGAAAATACTCAGCAACTTCCCGCGTGAACTGGTTGCGATGATCGATGGCGGTCATGCCACCAGCGACTACCTTCTTGATCAAAAGTTTGATTACATATTTTTCACAGGAAGTCCGAGGGTGGGGAAGTATATCATGCAGAAAGCATCTGTAAACCTCACACCGTTCTCCCTGGAACTTGGCGGGAAAAATCCCTGCGTGATCGCCGCCGACGCACGGCTCGATTATGCGGCCAGGAGAATCGCATGGGGGAAGTTCATCAATTGCGGTCAAACCTGTGTGAGTCCAGATTATATCCTGATTGATAAAAAAATCAGGGATCCTTTTCTTGAACTTATTTCAAAGGAGATTCATTCCTTCTATGGTGGAAATCCTGAAAAGAGTGATGATTTTGCACGGGTCATCAGCCCGGAAAGTGTCCATCGGCTTGCATCTCATATGAAGTGCGGGCAAATCGTTGTCGGGGGCAACGCTGATGCGGATGCCCGCTATGTTGAACCAACCGTCATCAAGGATGTGCAGCCAGGGGATCCGATCATGCAGGAGGAGATTTTCGGGCCGGTCCTTCCGGTCATTGACTTCGACAACTTCGATGAGGTGTATGCCATCATTGAACAACATCCAAAACCGCTTGCCACCTATATTTTTTCCACGGATAAAAAGCGTATTCGTGAATTTCTGCTGAAAACCCAATCGGGGAACGTCAGTGTAAATGAAACAGTGATGCAGATCGCTTCTCCTTATCTTCCTTACGGAGGGATCGGGCCGAGCGGGATTGGCCGATATCACGGTAAAAAGTCGTTTGAAACTTTTTCCAACATGCGCTCGGTGCTCGTAAAATCAAATCTTTTCGATGTCTGGCTGCGATACCCCCCTTATTCAAAATTTAAAACGAAGATTGTAAGTTTTTTAATGAAGTGAACATCCTCTTTACGGAAGTTTGTGATCAATAAAAATTCATGATATGCTTCCATCCGTTTTCCACGGTTTCCTGGCTCGCATGTGTTTGCCCGGCGACAAACCGGATCACATATTTGCCATTGAGCCGGGTATGGGTCAGAAAAACCTTTCCTGACCGGTTTATATTCTTCAATGCCTTTTCATTAAGATCATCCAAAGAAATCTCATCGTCAAGTCCTTCAGGATGAAACCGGAAACAAACGAGGTTGAACGGCACGGGGGCCATTAATTCGATACCGCGTGTTTTGAGGATTTCTGCTTTCAGCCATTGCCCGAAGGCAATATGGTTGCGGATTTTCAGTTGCATGCCGGAGATTCCGTAGGTGCGGATCACAAACCAGAGTTTCAGCGCACGAAACCTTCTTCCAAGCGGCACGCCCCAGTCGCGGTAGTTGTTCACCAGCTTGTCCTCCGCTGTTTTGAGGTATTCCGGCAGGATGCTGAAGGTATTGATCAGCGCCTGCTTATCGCGGATAAAATAGGCTGAACAATCGAAATTGGTAAACATCCATTTGTGCGGGTTTACCACAAACGAGTCGCAGCGACCGATGCCGGGCATCAAACCGCGTACTTCCGGCAACATCAGGGCTGTTCCGGCATAGGATGCATCGACATGATGCCAGCAACCGTATTTTTCGCATATGCTCCCGATTTCACCTGTAGGGTCGAGGGCATTGGAACTGGTTGTTCCGAACGTGGAGACTACGGCGAGCGGAATATACCCTGCCGCGATGTCGCGGATGATTGCTTCCTCCAGCAGGTCTGTTCTCATGGCAAAAGCAGAATCTACTTCGATCTTCAGGAGGTTCTCCATCCCGATCCCGGCAATTTTAACACCCTTGTCGATGGAAGAATGTCCCTGTGTGGAGGTATAAACCCGGTAACGGCCGGCAGAGGGGAAGCCCCTGCGGTTGATGGCAAAATCCGTCTTTTTTTCACGGGCAGTAAGCAGTGCTACCAATGTTGCCGAGGAGCTGCTGTCCTGGATAACCCCGGTAAAGGCCTTTGGGAGCCCCAGGAGATCACGCATCCATTCCATCATGCGTTCCTCAAGTTCTTCTGCTGCCGGAGAGGTAAGCCAGAGCATGCACTGGGCGCCCATAGTCGCGGTAAGCATCTCTGCAAGGATGGAGGGTTCGCTGTTGTTTGCCGGAAAATAAGCAAAAAAACCGGGATGCTGCCAGTGGGTCATTCCCGGGAGGATGATACTTTTAAAATCTGAGAAAATTGTTTTGAAATCTTCACCATCCAGGGGCGCTGAAAAAGGAAGCTGCCCCTTGATATCACCGGGATGAAGCCCGGGCGTTACCGGGTACTGGTCTAAATTTCCCAGGTAATCTGCCATCCAGTCCACCATTTCGTGGGCATGCAGACGGAATTCTTCATTGGTCATTTTCGTAGATTTGTTCGTACAAATGTATTATAAAACAGATGAATTCCTGTTTCCGTTATAAAGCCCGGATTGGTTAATAATAGCTATTTTAGCGGAAGATTTTTCCTGTTCACAGATCCTAATTCTATCAACATGGTCCCAAAAATTTCAACATTAAGCGGCTATATTTTTGAATATCAAAAGAGTATCACAAATCCAACAGGATTTTGGGCGAACATTGCAGAAACCTTCTTCTGGCGAAAAAAATGGGATGATGTTCTTTCCTGGGATTTTGCCAATGCCAATGTAAAATGGTTTGTCAATGCCAGGCTGAACATTACCGAAAATATCTTTGAGCGGCATTTGTTTCACAGGGGAAACCAGACAGCACTCATCTGGGAGCCCAATGATCCTGGTGAAGAAACAGTGAGACTCACCTATTTTGAGCTTTTCGACAAGGTGAACCAATTTGCACTTGTACTTAAACAGCAGGGAATTGCCAAGGGAGACCGGGTCGCTATTTACATGCCGATGGTACCTGAACTGGTCATCACCATGCTGGCTTGTGCGCGGATCGGGGCAGTTCACTCTGTTATTTTCGCCGGTTTTTCGGCACAATCGCTTGCCGACCGCCTGATCGATGCGGGAGTAAAACTCCTGGTCACCAGCGATGGCGGGTACAGGGGCTCGAAGACCATTCCGATAAAGGAGATTGCTGATGAGGCAATGGAAGCCTGCAAGTGTGTAAAAACGGCCATTGTGCTGAAAAGAACCAATGAAAAAATTACGATGAAACCCGGCCGTGATGTCTGGTGGCATGAAGTCATCCGCCAGGTTGAAGGAACGCTGGAGGCAGAAGTGATGGATGCCGAAGATCCGCTGTTTATCCTCTACACCAGCGGTTCCACCGGCAAACCCAAGGGATTGGTTCATACCATTGGCGGTTACATGGTTTATACTGCATACACGTTCCGCAATGTTTTCCAATATGGCGACGGGGATATCTATTTCTGCTCTGCCGACATAGGCTGGATTACAGGCCATTCATACCTTGTTTACGGACCCTTGCTGGCAGGCGCAACGACACTGATGTTTGAAGGAATTCCCACCTGGCCTGATGCCGGGAGATTCTGGGAAATCGTTGACAAACACCAGGTGAACCAGTTTTATACTGCTCCCACTGCATTGCGTTCGCTCATGGCCATGGGCATGGAATGGCTCGACGGGAAACACCTTGGCTCGCTGAAAGTGCTTGGCACCGTTGGAGAACCCATTAATGAAGAAGCCTGGCACTGGTATCACGATCATATTGGTAAAAACCGTTGCCCGATTGTCGATACCTGGTGGCAAACCGAAACCGGCGGCATCATGATCAGCCCGCTGGCAGGAATCATTCCGACAAAACCGTCGTACGCCACCTTGCCTTTCATGGGAATAAAACCGGTAATTGTCGATCAGGAAGGAAAAGAACTGATGGGCAACAGCGTGGAGGGTAACTTGTGTATCGGTTATCCCTGGCCAGGAATGGCGAGAACGATCTGGGGCGACCATGAACGATTTGTGCAGACTTATTTCACCACCTTCCCAAATCTCTACTTCACCGGTGATGGCGTAAAACGTGATGAGGATGGCTATTACCGCATTCTTGGCCGCGTGGATGATGTGATCAATGTATCGGGACACAGGATGGGAACCGCCGAAATTGAAAATGCCATCAACGAACATCCCCTGGTCACCGAATCGGCTGTTGTCGGATTTCCGCACCCGATCAAGGGACAGGGGATTTACGCTTTTGTGGTTTGTCCGACCTTCAGTACAGGAGGAGAAGAAGGCATCCGGACCTCCGTATTGATCGGGGTGACCAAGTTCATCGGTTCATTTGCCCGGCCCGATAAAATTCTGTTCGTTAGAGGGTTGCCGAAAACCCGCTCCGGGAAGATCATGCGCCGCATCCTGCGCAACATTGCGGAAGGACAATATACTGATTTTGGCGATACCACCACCTTGCTCGACCCTGAGATTGTAAGCGAAATCGCGCTGTCGGCAGGCAAAATGGAAAATAAATAATCAATATTCATGCCTGTTGCCGGGTCGATAAAGATATGCAATGCCGCCGAACATAACCTTCGTTCGGTCAGCCTTGAATTCCCTAAAAACAAGCTGATCGTTGTCACCGGAGTATCCGGGTCCGGCAAATCATCCCTGATCTTCGATGTTTTATACAGGGAAGCTGAAAGCCAGTACCTTGGTTCTTTTTCCTCCTTTGCCCGCCAGTTCATGGGCAAGATGAAAAAACCGGATGTTGAGCGCATAACCGGACTATCACCTGCCATTGCACTAGATCAGAAATCAGTCGTTTCCAATCCCCGCTCAACAGTGGGTACGATCACGGGTATTTACGATTTGCTCCGACTTTTATACGCCCGTGCAGGGCATCCATCAGGCGAAGGCGCCCCCTTCCCTGTCAGCCGGAGTTTGTTTTCCTTCAACTCCCCCGAAGGAGCATGTCCATCCTGCAAAGGACTTGGCGTCGAAGATTTTCTCGACCCTGAACTGCTGATCGCCGATGAAAGCAGGACCCTGCGCGAGGGTGCGCTCGTGATTACCGCACCCAATGGCTATATCATCTATTCGCAGGTCACCCTGGAGGTGCTCGACCAGGTGTGCCGCGCTGAAGGATTTCATATCGATATTCCCTGGAAGGACCTGACCCCGGAACAAAAACACATCGTTCTTTACGGCAGCGACAAGATCGAAATCCCTTTTGGAAAACATCCGCTCGAATCGCGCATGAAATGGAGCGGCATTACTGCAAAGCCCCGTGAAATGGGCTATTACAAGGGGATCCTTCCGGTGATGGACGCTATTCTTCAGCGCGACAGGAACAGGAACATCCTGCGGTTTGTCAGAAGCGGCAAATGCAAAGCCTGTGGCGGCCTTCGGCTGAATGAAAAAGCCCTGTCAGTAAAGATCAAAGGAGCAAGTATCGCGGAAATGGCCGGGTTACAGCTGGATGATCTCCAGCAAGCGCTTCAAAAAATCATTTTCGCACCTTCAGAGCAGTTGGTTGCCGGGGCAATAATCACCCAGGTTTCAAGGCAGATTGACCTTCTCAAACGGCTGGGACTTGCCTATCTTTCTGCCGATCGTGAATCAACCACCCTGTCGGGCGGTGAATCCCAGCGATTGCGCCTGGCAACGCTGGCCGGAATGGGGCTGAGCGGGATGATCTGCATCTTCGATGAACCTTCGATCGGCCTTCACCCGCATGATATTGAGCAGCTTATTGGTATCCTCCGGGAAATTCGTGACAAAGGCAATACGGTGATCGTGGTGGAACATGAAGAGGCATTCATTCATCATGCAGACTGGCTGATCGACATCGGCCCCGGTCCGGGCATCCATGGAGGTGAAGTGATCTTCAACGGCACCCTGCAGATGGCCCGTGAGTTGCCAGAATCCGTGATCCGGAGGAGCCGTACCCTTTCATTCCTGTATGGTTTTGAAAAGATTGAAGCACCTGCACAACACAGGCCAGGAATAGGTTATATCTCCGTTGAAGGGGCTTCGGCACGCAATCTCAAAAACATCGATGTTACTTTCCTGCTGCAGGCGCTGAATGTTGTAACAGGGGTCTCCGGCGCAGGAAAGTCGACGCTGACAAACCACATCCTGGGGGCTTTTTTAAATAATAACCTGCACAAGGCAAGCGAAACTACCGGCAAATACAACACCATCAAAGGGTGGGAAGAAATAGGGAAGCTGATCACCATCGACCAATCCCCCATTGGGCGAACACCGCGCAGCAATCCTGCCACTTACACCGGGTTGTTTGACCATATCCGTGATTTATTTGCAAGGCTCCCGGAGTCGGTTCTCCGCGGCTATGATAAAAGCCGGTTTTCGTTCAACACCCGGGGTGGCCGTTGCGAATCGTGCGAGGGAGCGGGATATCAGCAGGTTGGGATGCATTTCATGGGAAATGTGGAGGTTTTGTGCGAAGTTTGCGAAGGGCGCCGGTTTGACGATGAAACACTGGCTATTCACTGCCAGGATAAAAATATCTCTGAAATCCTCGAGATGACCGTTTCAGAGGCAATTGCCTTTTTCGCAGGAGAGCCAAGAATCCTGCGGTATCTTGAAACAATGGAAAATCTCGGGCTTGGATACCTTACACTTGGTCAGCGATCATCAACCCTGAGCGGCGGGGAAGCCCAGCGCATCAAACTGGCCACTGAACTGGCAAAGCCGCAATCGGAACATACCCTCTATATCATGGATGAACCGACAACGGGCTTGCACCAGGCTGATGCAGGTGTGCTGCTAAAAGCGATCAATGGCCTGATCGCACAAGGTCATACGGTGATCCTGATCGAACATCACCTTGGAATGATCGCTGCAGCGGATCATATTATCGATCTTGGCCCTGGAAGTGGCCGCGACGGAGGAGAACTGCTTTTCTCGGGCACTCCGGAGGAGTTGGTTCATTGCGAGCGCTCGCTTACTGCAAAGGCCTTAAGAGCATATCGAATATTGAATACTGAATTCCGAATTCCGAATTCTTTTTCTGACGAAAATCAGGCTATGTCAGAAGAGTTGCCGGTGATAGATTCGATCAAAATTCAATATTCGAAATTCAACATTCGAAATTCAATTTCCTTAAAAGAGGTCTCCACCCATAACCTCAAAAATATAAATGTTGAAATTCCGCACAACATGATTACCGTCATTACGGGTGTTTCAGGCAGCGGCAAGTCATCCCTGGCATTCGATACGATTTATTCGGAGGGGCATAACCGTTTCCTGGAAAGTTATTCTCCATATATTCGTACCCGGCTCGGTGTAAAAGCGGCCTCAGATTTCGAAGAAATCACCGGCCTTACTCCCACTTTTGCGGTTGACCAGGAGATGCTTGGCAATAATCCGCGTTCGACGGTGGGAACCACAACCGGAATTTACGACCATTACCGCCTGCTGTATGCTCGTATCGGCGTTGTGCAGGCGAATTTGGGATCAACGGATTCCCATTTACGATTTACAAATAGTGCCTCGAGTCTTTTTTCCTTCAACCACCAGCACGGAGCCTGCCCGGCATGTGACGGATTGGGCTATCAAACGGTTTGTGATCCTGAAAAACTGATTACCGATCCACAGAAATCGTTGCTTGCCGGGGCGATGGACGGGACAAAAACCGGTAAATTCTATGGAGATCCCTTTGGGCAATATACCGCAACGCTGAAGGCGGCAGGTGATCAACACGGTATTGATTTCAGGCAACCCTGGAATGTTGTTCCATCAGAAGGTCAAAAACTTGCACTGGAAGGTTCCGGGGAAGAATTGTTCGATGTTACATGGCAATTCAAACGGGATAACCGCAACGGTGAACATCATTTTACGGGACCATGGAAAGGATTGTTGAACCTGGTAAATGAAGAATACAACCGCAAGCATGCCGACCATCGCGGCGCCGGCATGATGACGCTCATGAAAATTGCATGTTGCCCTGAATGCCAGGGCTCCCGATTGAGAATTGAATCATTGGCCTACCTTATCGGAGGAAAAAATATTGCAGCGTTGTCCTCCCTGTCGGGTGCCCAATCTGTTGATTTCTTCACCTCGCTTGTGCCAGGGCTGCCCGGTTCCCTGGAAATGGAAATCGCGATTCCGCTGATCAGAGAGATTCTCAGAAAACTTGAGTTTTTATCCGGGCTCGGCTTGTCCTATCTTTCCATGGACCGCCGTTCGTCGACGCTTTCAGGCGGAGAGGCCAGGCGCATCAAACTGGCGGGGCAACTGGGTTCCGGGCTGACGGGCATTACCTATGTGCTTGATGAGCCAACGATCGGTCTGCATCCCAGGGATATTCAGCAATTGATGGCAAGGATAAGGCTTCTGAAGGACGAAGGCAATACGGTGATCATCGTTGAACATGACCGGGAGGTCATGCTTGCAGCGGATTATATTGTCGACCTCGGCCCGGGAGCAGGGGTCCAGGGCGGCAGTATCGTTGCACAGGGTGCTCCTGAAGATATTCAGAAGAACCTGAAATCAGTTACCGGGCGCTATCTTCGCTCCGGCCCTCCCGTAGCATTATCTCATGCACGGAAATTATCGCCCGGTATCCATATCCGGGGTGCTTCCATCCACAACCTCAAGGGATTCGACCTGGAAATTCCCTCCGGCGGACTGATCGTCGTCACGGGAGTTTCCGGCAGCGGGAAATCGAGCCTGGTTTTCGACCTGGTGCTTGCATCGGCGCAACAGGGAAAGCCGGTAGGATGTGTTTCCATCAACGGATTTGAGCATTTCAGCAAAATTATTGCTGCCGAATCGAAATCGGGATTTTCCGGATCCGGGTCGAATGTTGCAACGTACACTGGGGTTTTCGATTTCATACGCGAACTTTTCGCAGGTTCTGAAGGGGCTATCCTTGCGGGAATGAATAAAAACCATTTCTCATTCCTTAATAAACAAGGCCATTGCACACATTGTGAAGGAACCGGCATTGTGCGCACCAGTATGGATTTTTTGCCGGATGTCACCGCAATTTGTGAACACTGCAAAGGCAACCGTTACAACGACAAGGTACTCGGGGTTGTCATGCAAGGTAAAAATATTGCTGAAATACTTGGCATGACGACCGAAGAAGCAGCAACCTGGTTTTCATGCGAACGGAACATCACAGACATTCTGAAGATTATTTCAAACATCGGGTTGGGTTATCTCGCACTTGGCCAGCCACTGAAAACACTTTCGGGGGGAGAGGCCCAGCGGCTGAGCCTTGCTGCCGAAATGATCAGGCCTGCCAGGGGTCCGTCGTTATGCCTTTTCGATGAACCCTCAACAGGTTTGCATTTCCAGGATGTGGAGCAATTGCTGGGGGTATTTCGTGAACTGGCAGACATGGGTCACACACTGATGATCATTGAACACGATCCGATGATTATTTCCCAGGCCGATTTTATTATTGAATTGGGTCCCGACGGGGGTGACCGTGGGGGTTATCTCCTGGCTGCTTCTTCGAAATGACACATTGCGGTTTCGTTATTCTATGTCGGGAATAACGAAATGAAGGTGTTTCCCTCCGTTTCGAAATTACAGTCCTTATAAAAAAAACCGCCCCGTATCTGGGGCGGCTTCGCATTTGCGATTGAATGTCATCCAACAACCTTTGAGATTCTGGATCAGCCTTTGGCTTTAAACACATGTTCCGGTATGAGCGAAACACGTCATAAAATCAAATTGAGAGTCTTTCTTTTTTCGGTTTTTAGCGTTTTAAAATTGTTGATACAAATATAACTCAATTGTACCGAAAGTCAAGTCTTTTAACATTTGTTAACATAACATTATTTTGCCTCGTAAGGGAGGTAATCTGTATATCCCTTCCCGTCAGCTGAATAAAAGGTATTGAAATCATAGTTGGCATCAATTGGCCGGTTATTCAGCATGCGCTCAACCAGATCGGGGTTGGTGATGAAGGGTCTTCCAAAGGCGATCAGGTCGGCAAGGCCGCTTTGCAGATCACGTTCAGCGGTTTCTTTCGAGTAACCTCCCGCCAGGATCAGGGTATTGCTTAGCTTCTCACGGATGGTCTGTTTGATTGCCAGCGGAACCTCTGGAGCGCCCATGGCACTGTGATCGACAAGATGAATATAAAGAATCCCGAGTTTGTCAAGCTGAGAGGCAAGATACGTATAGGTATCATTGATCTCCGGATATGGAACCATTCCTCCGCCAACGCCGTAAGGAGACAGCCGGATGGCCACTTTATCCATGCCGATGGCCTGACCGACAGATTTCACCACCTCCAGTACAAACCTGCAGCGGTTTTCAATGCTTCCACCATAATCATCGTTACGCTGGTTGCTGGATGGCGAAAGAAATTGTTCCAGGAGGTAACCATTGGCGCCATGAAGTTCTACCCCGTCAAAACCTGCAGCAATGGCATTGAGGGCGGATTTCACAAACTCCCTGATGGTATTTACGATATCTTCTGCCGTCATGGCGCGGGGAACAGGTAAATCCTGCATTCCCCGGCTGTCGGTATACATTTGTCCGGAAGCCGCGATTGCCGAAGGAGCGATCACTTCAGCACCCGAAGGCAGGTTGTCCTGATGGCCCATTCTCCCGGTGTGCATGAACTGAACAAAGATCCTTCCGCCTTTGCGATGAACCGCTTCGGTTGTTTTCTTCCAGCCGGCAACCTGTTCCTCGCTGAAAATTCCGGGAATCCTGGCATACCCCAACCCGTTCGGGGAGGGAGAAGTGCCTTCGGTGACGATCAGGCCTGCGCTGGCCCGTTGCTCATAATAGCTGGCAATGAGTTCGTTCGGGGTGTTGCCAATGGCCCGGCAACGGGTCATCGGGGCCATGACAATCCTGTTTTTTAATTCAATATTTCCTAATTTGTACTGACTGAATAATTTCTGCATGTATGAATAAATTAAATGAAAGAATTATTTGCAAATTTATTGATTTTATTTAGAATTAGTATAAATTTGTGGGAGATTCTGTTAACAATGAACAAAGTAGTAAAAAATGCCCTGGAGGCGATCCATGGGATTGAGAGCAACATGACCCTCATGCTGGGCGGTTTCGGTTTATGCGGCATCCCCGAAAACTGCATTGCAGCGCTGGCTGCCAGTGATGTCACCGGCCTCACCTGCATTTCCAACAATGCCGGTGTGGATGGGTTCGGACTTGGAATGCTTCTTCGCCGGCACCAGATCAGGAAAATGATATCCTCCTATGTAGGGGAGAACAAAGAATTTGAGCGGCAGTTACTCAGTGGGGAACTGGAAGTGGAACTTACTCCCCAGGGAACACTCGCTGAACGCATCAGGGCAGGCGGAGCTGGAATTCCTGCATTTTTCGTTCCGGCAGGATATGGAACCGAAGTAGCGCTCGGTAAACCGGTGCGTGATTTTGATGGGAAAATGTATCTCGAAGAACACTGGCTCAAGGCCGATTTCGCGATTGTCAAAGCCTGGAAAGGAGATACACACGGCAATCTGGTATACAGGTTCACAGCCAATAACTTCAACCAGGCCATGGCCACCGCCGGCAAGATCACCATTGCAGAGGTGGAAGAACTGGTCCCTGCCGGGGAACTTGACCCAAACTACATTCATACACCCGGTGTTTTTGTCCAGCGGATATTCCAGGGAACCAGTTATGAAAAACGGGTTGAATTTGCCACCACCAGTTAAAAAACAGCGAAATAGCGAAAATAAAGCCTATACTTATTATTTTCAATCGTAAATCTTAAATAAATTTCAATGGGTTTAGATAAAAACGGGATAGCAAAGCGAATTGCACGGGAGTTGCATGATGGTTATTATGTAAACCTGGGTATCGGGATTCCAACACTGGTTGCCAATTACATTCCTGCCGGGATGCAAATTGTGCTTCAATCTGAAAACGGATTGCTTGGTATCGGGCCCTTCCCCGCTCCGGATGCACTCGATCCCGATTTGATCAATGCCGGGAAACAGACCATCACGGCGGTTCCAGGTGCTGCATTTTTCGATTCCGCAGCGAGTTTTGCAATGATCAGGGGCGGACATATTGATCTTACTGTTCTTGGGGCCTTTGAAGTCTCTGATACCGGTGATATCGCTTCCTGGAAAATACCGGGAAAACTCGTCAAGGGCATGGGTGGCGCCATGGACCTGGTGGCATCGGCAAAGAACATCATTGTGGCCATGATGCATACCAATCCGCAGGGAGAATCAAAACTACTGAAAAAATGCTCCCTGCCATTAACCGGGGTTAGCGTTGTTAAACGAATTGTCACGGACCTGGCCGTACTTGATGTAACCCCCCGGGGATTTAAACTCCTTGAGCGGGCACCCGGGGTTTCGGTACAGGAAATCATTAATGCCACGGAAGGTAGACTCATTGTGGAGGGGGAAATCCCTGAAATTGGTATTTAATCTGAATATCGAATTTCGCCATCCCTCATTTCACCATTTCACTATTTAAACATTTCGCAATTTAAACATGTCACATTACTATACACTCGGCCAGATCCCCCGCAAACGGCATGTTGTTTTCCGCAAGCCCGGCGGAGGCCTTTATGCAGAGGAACTGATTTCAACGGAAGGATTTTCAGATACTTATTCCCTCGCTTACCACTGCCATCCACCTACCATGGTGACCAGGATCGAGGAAGCATACACGGTTGCACCGAACATAGCCGGTCAGAAGAACATGCAACATCGGCTGTTCCGTGGATTTGATGTTGCCCCGTCCGATGATTACCTTCAGAGCCGGATCCCGGTATTGGTCAACAACGACTGCCATATCAGCCTCGCCGCCCCGCGTAATTCGATGACCGATTACTGGTTTAAAAATTCCGGGGCCGATGAAATGGTCTTTATCCATCGTGGTGAAGGAATCCTGAAGACCATCTACGGGAACATTCCGTTCGGTTACGGCGACCACCTGATCATCCCCCGCGGGGTCATATACCAGTTTGAATTTAAAACATCCGACAACCGGCTTTTCATTGTCGAATCCTTTACCCCGCTGCGTTTTCCGAAGCGATATCTCAATAAATACGGGCAATTGCTTGAACATGCGCCATTCTGTGAGCGCGACATCCGCAAACCGCAGGTTCTTGAAACCCATGATGAAAAGGGTGATTTCCTGGTGAAAATAAAGCGGGAAGATACCATCTGGCCTTACCATTTAGCCACCCATCCGTTTGACCTGATCGGCTGGGATGGATGCCATTATCCCTTCGCGTTCTCCATCCATGATTTTGAACCCATCACGGGAAGATTGCATCAACCGCCGCCTGTCCACCAAACGTTTGAGACTTCCGCATTCGTGGTTTGTGCCTTCGTTCCCCGGCTGTATGACTACCATCCTGAATCCATACCGACACCATACAACCACAGCAATGTCGATTCCGATGAGGTACTCTATTATGTTGCCGGTGACTTCATGAGCCGGAATAACATCAAACCCGGGAATATTACCCTGCATCCGACCGGTATTGTGCATGGCCCGCACCCGGGTGCGGTTGAACGCAGCCTTGGTGCAAAAGGAACCGATGAACTCGCCGTGATGGTCGATACCTTCCGGCCTCTTAAAATTACCGAAGAGGCACTGGCGCTGGAGGATCGTGAATATTACAGGTCGTGGGTGCCTTAAATGAATTTTTTTCACCCCATCCCCCTGACCCCTTCCCCAAAAAGGGAAGGAGAGCAAGTCCCTCCCTGTTTGGGCAAGGATTTAGGGTGGGGCCAATTAAAATCAATACATTATTAAATTTTCAAACTAATAACAACATGAATACCCAGAATGATTTTCTTCCTATCAATGGCACCGATTACATTGAGTTTTATGTGGGCAATGCCAAACAGGCGGCACATTATTATCAGTCGGCCTTCGGGTTTCAGCCTTTGGCCTATGCCGGGCTTGAAACCGGGCTCAAAGACCGGACTTCATACGTGATCAGGCAGGACAAAATCACTTTTGTGCTGACTACGTCGTTGATTCCTGATTCACCGGTCGCCGATCATTGCAAACTCCATGGAGATGGCGTAAAAGTGGTTGCCCTGTGGGTGGACGATGCCCGTAAATCATTTGAAGAAACCACCAAACGTGGAGCCAGGGTATATCTTCAGCCCACAGTGGCAAAGGATGAGCATGGGGAGGTGGTGACTTCAGGCATCCATACCTATGGCGAAACCGTTCATGTTTTTGTGGAACGAAAAAATTATTCCGGCGTGTTCCTGCCCGGGTTCATGAAATGGGACCCGCATTACCGCCCTTCCACGGTGGGATTGCGTTATGTCGATCACATGGTCGGCAATGTTGATTGGGGAGAGATGAATACCTGGGCACAGTTTTACCATGATGTGATGGGATTCAACCAGCTGATCTCCTTCGACGATACCGATATTTCTACTGAATTCACGGCGCTGATGAGCAAGGTCATGGCCAGCAGCAATCTGTACATCAAATTTCCGCTCAATGAACCTGCCAGCGGGAAGAAGAAGTCGCAGATCGAAGAATACATTGATTTTTACAGAGGTGGCGGAGTTCAGCATGTGGCCATGGCCACCAACAATATTCTTGAAACGGTCGCTGCCTTAAAAAGCCGAGGTGTTGAATTTCTCAGGGTTCCCGACACTTATTATGATGCTTTGATTCAGCGTGTTGGAAAGATAGATGAAACCATCGGGCCGCTGCGCGAACTCGGCATCCTTGTCGACCGCGATGAAGACGGCTACCTGCTTCAGATATTTACCAAACCTGTTGAAGACCGGCCCACGGTTTTCTATGAAATTATCCAGCGGAAAGGGGCCAAATCATTCGGGAAAGGAAACTTCAAGGCACTGTTTGAATCGATTGAACTGGAGCAGGGAAGAAGAGGTACCTTGTGAAGGCGCAATTTATGATTTTGGATTTACGTGTTAAGTTGTCAATATGCCGGGAAAGATAGAACCTTTTTTAAAGTCGTGGATTGAGGTTGAAAACGACAGCGATTTCCCCATCCAGAACATTCCGTTCGGAATTTTCAGAAGACTGAACGGGCATGCCCGGGCTGCTACCAGGATCGGCGAAACCGTCGTTGATCTTTATGCCCTGGCAATGCATGGATTTTTGGATGGTTTGGGCCTGGATCACAGTCTTTTCAACGTTGATTCACTGAATGCGCTGATCGCTTTGGGGAAGCCTGCCTGCCGGGCCTTGCGATTGCGTATTGCCGAAATTTTTGAGCAAAGCAGCGCTTCGCTGCGTGACGATCCTGGGAAGCGACAGGAGATCCTTATTCCTGTTGAACAGGTTCAGATGATGATGCCGGTATTTGTGGGTGATTATACCGATTTTTATTCCAGTATTGAACATGCAACCAACGTGGGCATCATGTTCCGTGATCCCGCCAACGCACTTTTACCCAACTGGAGGCATCTTCCAGTAGGTTACCATGGCAGGAGTTCGTCCATCGTGGTATCAGGAACAAATATTCACAGGCCAAAAGGCCAAACAAAAGAAGACACGGCGGAATTTCCTGAATTCGGGCCATCCAGGCAAGTGGATTTTGAACTGGAAATGGCCTTTATTACGGGAGCCAAAACTGACCTCGGACAATCCATTTCTACTGCGGATGCCGAAGATCATATTTTTGGTATGGTATTGTTCAATGACCTGTCTGCCCGCGACATACAGAAATGGGAATATGTTCCGTTGGGGCCATTTCTTGCTAAGAATTTCGGTTCGGTGGTCTCACCCTGGATTGTCACCCTTGACGCTCTTGAGCCTTTCCGGATTGCCGGCCCGGATCAGCGACCCGAAGTACAGCCCTACCTGCAATTTGAAGGTGACCATAATTTCGACATTCACCTAGAGGTGATAATTCAACCTGAAAACCAACCGGAACACCTGGTTTGTCATTCCAATTATAAATACATGTACTGGAATATGGCCCAGCAACTGGCCCATCAAACAGTGAATGGCTGCAACATCAATGTTGGCGACATGTATGGCTCAGGCACCATCAGCGGACCTGGCCCCGGCACATTTGGCTCCATGCTGGAGATAGCCTGGAAAGGGACCAGACCGGTAAAAATGCCAGATGGCACCGAACGGAAATTTATCAACGACAACGATGCCGTCATCATGCGGGGCCATGGTATAAAAGGAGACCTGAGGATTGGGTTTGGAGAGGTTGTTACAAAGATATTGCCGGCCTTTCCATAAATTCAAAATGCAAAATGCAAAGGTTAACATCGTAAATCCAAAATCGTAAATCCAAATGACTCTTCCTCCAGAGTATCTACATTTCGATCCAAAGGACACTTCTGTTCCTGAATTTCATCACCTGATGCTTGGGGCGATTGCCCCGCGCCCGATTGCATTTGCAAGTACCATCGATAAAGATGGGCGGCCCAATCTTTCGCCGTTCAGCTTTTTCAATGCATTTGGAGCCAATCCGCCCATTGTGGCCTTCTCGCCGTCGAGGCGTGGAAAAGACAATACGACCAAGCACACCTATGATAACATCCGGGAGGTTCCGGAAGTTGTCATCAATGCGGTAACATATCACATGGTGCAAAAAGTGAGCGATTCCAGCGCAGATTTTCCAAAAGGGGTCAATGAATTTGACATGGTGGGGTTCACCATGGTTCCTTCTGACCTGATAAAACCTTTCAGAGTTAAGGAATCTCCGGTTCAGTTTGAATGTAAAGTACTCCAGGTAATTGAAACCGGTTACGGACCTGCTGCAGGGAACCTTGTGATCTGCGAAATACTTCGCATCCATGTGGATCCTGCGGTCATGAATGAACAAGGGCGCATAGACCCCCATAAAATCGACCTGGTAGGCAGACTTGGAGGCGAGTGGTATGTGCGGGCCAACGGATCGGCACTCTTCGAGATGGCCAAGCCAGGATAGCATTGTAAAGCCGCACCGAAGTGCGGCTCCATTGCCGGGACATGACCCGGATAACCAACATAATAAAATGGAAACAAACCCAATCCTCGATCGTCTTCCCCGGCACCTGATGAGCCTGGTGATCGATCAGCCATACAATGAATATACTCCGCAGGACCATGCGTTATGGCGGTATGTAATGCGCCAGAATGTCCGTTACCTTGGGAAGGTTGCGCACGGGGCTTACCTGGATGGGTTGCGCAAAACGGGCATCAGCATCGAGAAAATTCCAAATATGTACGGCATGAACCGGATTCTGAAAGATATCGGATGGGCTGCCGTGGCCGTTGACGGATTTGTGCCTCCATCGGCCTTCATGGCCTTCCAGGCGTACAATGTGCTGGTAATTGCAGCCGATATCCGCCCCATCGACCAGATCGGCTATACTCCTGCACCCGACATCATTCATGAAGCAGCCGGACACGCCCCCATCATTGCCGATCCCGACTATGCCGATTTTCTCCGCCGGTTTGGCGAAATCGGCTCCAAAGCATTTCTGTCTCCCCAGGATTACAGTCTTTATGAGGCAATCCGTCATCTTTCGATTGTGAAAGCAGATCCATATTCAGATCCGGGTACCATCCGGGAAGCTGAAAAAAGGCTTTCGGATATTTCAAACAACATGGGTGATCCTTCCGAACTTGCCCGCATCCGGAACCTTCATTGGTGGACCGTGGAATATGGTCTCATCGGCGACCCCGGTGATCCAAAAATTTACGGTGCCGGGCTTTTGTCATCAATTGCTGAAAGCTTCCATTGCCTGCAACCCTCTGTGAAAAAGATCCCGCTGACCATCGATGCTGCCAGGTACAACTATGACATCACGGAACCTCAGCCCCAGCTTTTTATCACACCCGATTTTGAGTCGTTGAACAGGGTCCTGGATGAATTTGCCAATACACTGGCCATGAGGCGGGGTGGTTTTTACGGGCTCACACAGGCGATCCGTTCCGGCAATACCGGTACCGCAGTCTATAATTCAGGGCTGGAGGTTTCAGGAAATTTCACACAGGTATTTGAAAAAAGCGGTGACCTGGCTTACCTGAAAACCACTGGCCCGACAAACCTCAATTATGCCGGGAAGGAGTTGCCTGGTCACAACACACAATACCACCTGCACGGATTTGGTTCACCGGTTGGAAAGGTGAGGAATCTTTCGGTACCACTTGAAGATTTTACAGAAGAGGAGTTGGATCAGATCGGCCTGACCAATGATGAACTTGTGAACCTGCAATTCGAATCGGGAGTCACCGTGACCGGGAAAGTGCTCAGCAAAACCATCTGCGACGGGCATCTTGTTCTGATCAGCCTGACCGGCTGCCTGGTTACCTTTGAAGGAAAAATCTTGTTTGAACCTGCCTGGGGAACGTTTGATATGGCAGTAGGGAGCAGCATCATGTCTGTTTATGCGGGTCCTGCAGATCCTGATGCTTTTGGAGTAAGCTATCCTGCTCCGGCGGAGAAAACCCATAAGATTCATCACGATGAAAAAGCCAGGAAATTGCACTCCCTCTACCAGCAGGTGCGTGATATCCGCGAACAAAATTGTTCTTTTGCCCTGCTCCCTTCCCTTTGGCAGGAATTGCACCGCGATCATCCCGATGATTGGCTCTGTGCTCTTGAAATGCTTGAATTATTAAAGGAAAAACAAATTGAGGATCCCCTCACGTCCGAAATCATTCATTTTCTCCAGTCAAAAAGATCGGAAGGGGAGTCAATGGCAAAACTGATTGATGATGGGTTCATCATGTTTTCCTGATCCGTTTTCTGTGCCTGATGATTCCCCGTATCATAATGGTCATGGTTATCATCGTAATCCCAAGAACAAAATATTCAATGTTATCGATGGATGCCGGGATTTTTTTTCCGATAAAATATCCCAGCGGGATGAGCGTTCCGGTCCACAATACGGCCCCGATGATGTTGAACAAGTTAAATTTCCAGAAGTTGATGCCAATGGTGCCTGCCAGTATCGGCACGAAGGTACGGATCACCGGCAGAAAGCGGCCGGCAATGAGCGCGATGCCGCCATATTTTTCATAATAATCCCGGGAATCGTTAAAATGCCGTTGTTTGAAGAAGAATGTATCTTCTTTTAGCAACAGCTTTTTGCCAAAAATCCTTCCGGTAAAATAGCCGGTAAAATTCCCTGCAATGGCCGCAACAGCCACTGTGATAATTAAAATCCAGATATTCACTGCCAGATCGCTGCCACAAAGCAAGCCTGCAGTAAATAATAATGCATCTCCGGGGAAGATGAAGCCGAAAATCAATCCAGTTTCAGCAAAAATCACAATGAGCAGGAGCGCAAGGCCCCCGTATTGAATCAGTTTTTCTGAATTTAACAGGATTTCAAAAAATTCCTTGAGACTTTCCATCAAACGAGTTCACTCTTTAGTGATCTCTTCGAAGATCCTGATGATCTCTTCCTTATATCGCCCGGGAGCCTCCACATATCCCCAGCCGAATTCCATTTCCATGATCCCGCCAAGGGCAGTATCATCAGAAGTGACAATTCCATGAGGTATTTTCCGGTCACTGAGAATTTCTTCGAGCAGGCTTGCCTCAAACTCGCTGTTCAACACAAGTATTTTTTCGTATGCTTCCATCGTCTGCTATTTTGTGGTCTAAGATACGAACCTTTCAGAGAAAAGTCACTATGATTTTACAGTTTTCTGAAAAGGATTCAACACGGAAAAAATGGATTTACTTTTACGGTCAAAATATCCGCCACTTACCACTTTTACTTCGTCGATGGTGTAAAAGGCGGTCGGGTTATGCTGTTTGATGATGTCAATCACAACAGGGGCTTCTTTCCGGCGTATGGTGGTAAAGAGCATCTTGGTGGGGCCCATCATGCCATCGACCGGAACGACGGTGACGCCATAATTCATGGTACGGAGATTTTTAATCAGCTCTGTGGTATCTTTTTTCGGGATTACACGGATCACAACCGTTCCGATCGATAATTTTTCCTCGAGTAAAATTCCAAAATAGTTTCCGGCAGCATACCCGCCGGCGAAGGCGAGATAACAATAAAAATTATCCAGGTGTTTCATGATCTGCCCGATCGCCACCAGCCAGATGAACGATTCAAAAAATGCAAAAAGGGGAGCAAGGTGCTTCAGCCCTTTTGCGGCAAAGATCAGCCTCAGCGTGCCAATAGACTGATCGACGATGCGAAAAAAAAATATCAGCAAAGGAAGCACGATGTACATGAAGGTTCCATTATCGAAAAACCGGGCAAAATAATCAAGGCTCATTGGATATATATTTTGATGAGTGAATGTATTAAGGAGATGCGTTGTTGATATTCAAAATTCATTTCAATGCACATTTTTTTGCACTTTGACTTTTGACTCCTGACTTTCGTCAGGCTTCCTAATTGCCGGAGAGCTTTAATCCGACAATCCCAATAACGATGAATGTGGCGGAAGCAATGCGGAAAAATCCGGCGGGATCCTTGAAAAACAATATCCCGACCGTAAAGGCACCCACCGCCCCGATACCGGTCCAGATTGCATAGGCGGTACCCATCGGAATGCTTTTTTGTGCCAGATAGAGAAAATAGCCGCTCAGCGCCATGCTGATGACTGACATAAGAATCCAGCCGAATTTATTGTGGGGATGCACCTGGGCCAATTTCATTCCCAGGGGCCAGCCGATTTCAAAACAGCCGGCAATGATCAGTAGTATCCATGCCATAGAAAAAATTAATCCTGCAAAAATACTAAAGAAGAATTAATTAAAGTTTACCTCCAGTAAACGGCAAACTACATCGCAGATCAATGGGATTTTTCAGGAGATGCCAGACGCGTTATCATAAAAGTCCGTTTTAACTTCGCAAGTCCGATATAGGTGAAATAGGCCACGGAAAAAATGATTGTACCGGAAATAAGGCCCGGGTGCGATGCAAATTGTTCGCCGGCAAGATGACTCAACATGACAAACATGCCCTGAAAAGCGTGGACAACTGGCATGAAGATTTGAGGAAAAGCATTCAGGATGACCTGGAAAATGTCGAACGATGCAAGAATGTGTGATAGCGTTTCCATTGGTTAAGAATTTCTTCCAAAATTATCACAGATGGCCCCTCCTGGAAAATCTTTTTCGATGAATTCCCGAAAAAGGCGGATGAATGAGGTAGTATCGATGTCGGATGGTTCAAGAAAGAATTTCAGCCATCCTATCGCATGAAGGGAGTATTGCTGAATTACTTTTATCTTTGCCGGCAAACGACAGAGCTGCTAACCATTTCATTATGTTCAGAATCATTCAACGGGCACTTATTGCAATCATTTCCATGGTTTTTCCTGCCCTCCCTGGTATTGCACAACATATAAATAACCTCCCCCATCCTAAAAACATCATCATCATGATCGGTGATGGGATGGGATACAACCATATTCTTGCTGCCAACGATTACCTTGGGATGACTGCACAAGTCTTTGAGAAATTCCCTGTAAGGCTTGCCATGGCTCACTATCCCGCCAAGTCGGGAGAATACCAGGCAGGAAATCCCGGTTCCAATTATTATGCCACCGGGTACAATCCTGCCAGAGCCTGGAAAGATACGGCATGGCTGAAAAAGGATTACACTGAATCGGCTGCGGCGGCAACCGCCATGGCAACAGGATTCAAAACATACAACAATTCCGTCGGGATGTCGGTGAACCATGATACGCTGGAAAATCTTGTTCAATGGGCAAAGTCGTTGGGAAAATCGGCCGGGGTGGTTACAACGGTAGAATTCTCCCATGCCACACCCGCCGGTTTCGTGGCCCATAACGTGAAGCGAACCAATTATTCGCAGATCGCCGCAGAAATGCTGCTGAACAGCCGGTGTGATGTGATCATGGGCTGCGGGGACCCGATGGCTGACAACGATGGCCAGGCAGTAAAGGGGAAATGGAACAATCCTAAATATGTTGTTGACAGTGCTTTCTGGCAGCAATTTATCGCAGGAAGCGGCAAACAGATTAAATTTGTTGTCAACGGAACCATGAAGATCCTGATGGATATTGACGGGGACAAGATACCTGATCCATGGACGGTCATTCGTGACCCGGAAGATTTCAGAGCATTGCAAAAAGGAAAGACCCCCAAGAGGGTGCTGGGATGTCCCAGAATTTATGAGACCATCCAGCAGGCAAGAACGGCACGGAATGGCGAGTCAAACAACTCTCTGCCATATTATTCCCCGTTGATTCAAACGGTACCGTCATTGCCGGAGATGGTTTCCGGCGCATTGAATGTGCTCGACAACAACAGCAAGGGATTTTTCATCATGATCGAAGGCGGTGCGACAGACTGGGCATCTCATTCAAATGAGAAGGGCCGGCTGATAGAAGAAATGACAGGATTTTTTAACGCTGTTGATGCCGTTGTTGCCTGGGTTGAAAAGAACAGCAATTGGAACGAGACGATGTTGATCGTCACCGGGGATCATGAAACCGGATTGCTCTGGGGTGAAAAGCCATTTGTTCCGCTGGTTGACAACGGGAAAGGGCAACTGCCCGGAATGACCTTTTATTCAAGGGATCACTCCAACTCCCTGATTCCTTTTTTTGCAAAAGGTGCAGGAAGCGAACTGTACAAAAATTTTGCCGATGAGTACGACAGCATTCGTGGCCCTTTCATCCAGAATTCAGAAATTGCCCAACTGATCCATCTCCTCTGGTTAAAATAGCACCGTCACGCATCAGCTGTCTCGACTTATGAGGCCCGCCCCCTTACTTTACGACTGTTGCCCGCTTAACGCCGGCATAATTAATGGTCCCGGCACTGCCAAGATATCTTACCAGCATTTCGGCGGTGGTCAGGGTCGAAAGTGTCCCCGGATCCTTGTGGTCAAATTTATAGGTGGATGCCATGTAATTATTCATGGCGACGGAGTATTCCTGGCCAGGGTCAAGTGGTTTGCCCGATTTATCGAACATTTCAACTTTCAGGCATGCTCCTTTCCCATTATCCGTTAACTGGTATGTCATTCCGGAAACCTGCAGGTCGATCTGTTTTTCATGCTGGTATCCATAGCAGATCAGGGATTTTATCTCTTCGGTGTTCATTGAAAAGATGACGACCTGGTTGTTAAAGGGGTCGAGCTTGTATACATCTTTCAATGTGATTTCTCCCCCGGAAATGGATGGGACCCGGATACCTCCCCTGTTCTGAAAAGCGAAATCGACCTGAAGCTGATGGGTAACGGCATCGGTCATCAGGCTGCCCAATTCGTCCTCTCCTTCGATCAGGCCGCTGGCCATTCCGACTATTTTGCCGAACTCCTGGTTGTTATTGTAACCATCGATGAGTTTCCTCAGGTCCGGGGCTTCATTTTTCAGGGACGCAAACTGGATCACCTCGTCGTTCCTGCTGACTACTTTGCCACTTTCGACCATGAGGGTTGTTTTGCCAAGCTGTTTCATATGTGCCCCGGCCTGAACGATCATCACGCCGTTGGCAATGGTCGGCGGGTGGATCAGGGTATGCGAATGGCCACCGATGATCATGTCAAACTGGGGCATTGAATCTGCCAGCCGCATGTCGTCATCCACCCCCATATGCGAAAGGGCAATGAGAATCCCGTACTGTTTTTTGAGAAAAGCAAATTCGCGGGCTTTGGAGAGTCCGTTGACAAATTTCACCTCCTTCATGTTCGATGGATGAGCACTGGGCAAGCCATTGTCATCCAGCTGGATGAGCCCAAGCATGGCAATGGTGATGCCATCCCCGGCGTTCAGGACCGTATAGGGTTTGAGCTGGCCGATCACTGCGGCAGTACCATCCATGTTGGCACAGATGAAAGGAAATGTCGCCTGCTCCATTCGCTTCTTCAGGAGCGTTTGTCCCATGTCAAATTCGTGGTTTCCCAAAGCACTAACGTTGAACCCGCAGCGGTTCATCAGGTCGATCATCGGCGCCCCTTTATCGGGAACCATATCAACCACGGGATTCCCTGTAAAATTATCTCCCGCCGAAACCAGGAAGACAAACGGATGGAATTTCCTCAGACTATCGGCAAGGTAGGCCAGTTTGGCCATGTTGTCGATTTTGGAATGCATGTCGTTGGTGTGGAGGATGATTATTTCGGTCTGTTTTCCTTGTCCATAGCCAACGAATGACAGTAAAAAAATTATTCCGGCAAGGAATGAGATGGTACGTTTATTCATGGGAGATCGTTTCTACAAAAGTACTAAACAACATCGATTTTTCACAAAATGCAAAATAGATGGGCAAAATGAATTATTTTTGTTTGATGCCGGGTATCATGGATCAACGGGACTTCATCGCAGAATTGCATTTCAGCGCCTCACGCAGCAGCGGCCCCGGCGGCCAGCATGTGAACAAGGTGAGCACAAAAATGGAACTCCGGTTCCATGTTGCTTCTTCGGCGTTGCTTACGGACGCTGAGAAGGAACTGATCGCTGAAAAACTTGCTGCAAGGATCAATGCTGCCGGTGAACTGGTTCTCGTTTCTCAATCGGAACGGTCGCAGTTGCAGAATAAGGAGAAGGTGACAGAAAAGTTCTATCTCCTGGTCACCCGGGCTTTAACTCCCCGAAAAAAACGAAAGCCTACCAAGCCGTCCAAAGCGTCGAAGGAGGAACGGCTGGAGGCGAAGCGCCAGCAATCGGAGAAAAAGGTAAGACGAAAACAAATTTAAAACCATGGGTTTATGAATGTTCCATTTGTCATTCAGAAAATTTCAAGGGAGCTCGTGGAATTGATCATCCTGAATCCATCGGAACCCCACAGGCACGATCATGAAGAGCTGATCATTGTTACCCATGGCCATCCGAGCCATCTTGTTGATTTTACCTCCCGGATGATTGAACCACCCGTTATTATCTATGTTGCACAGGGGAAGGTTCATAGTTTTATCCCGGATGAACACACCAGGGGATGGGTGATCAGGTACACCAGCGAATTCATTCCTCAAAGCGGATTTAATTTTTATTCAGCTTTTCTTGATGACTTCAACTACCGGATTGATTTTGATTTTTGCACCACCACAATGAACGACCTTTGCGAAATAATGCTCAGGGAAGACAACCAGGAACCGGTCGATTATAATATCCTCAGGCACCTGCTCCTCGCGATCCTGACAAAATTGGAATCTGCTACCAAAAAGCAATTTCTTGACGAACGGATCGCCGGTAATTCACAGCTCATCACTTTTAATAATTTCCTTAAGATTCTTGAATATAATTACAAACGCCCCGTCGGAGTTGATTTTTATGCTGATAAGATGAATATGTCTGCCAGGAACCTGAACCTGATCAGCCAGGCTGTTTTCAAAAAAAGCATTACCGAGATCATTGAAACCCGGAAACTGATTGAAGCCCGCAATTTGCTGCTAAACTCGGAAAAAACAGTTTCAGAAATCGGTTATGAGCTGGGTTATAACGAAAAATCCTATTTCACAAGGGTGTTTCACAAAAAAACAGGAACAACGCCAACCGTTTTCCGTAAACAATTACAACCGGTCATTTCCTGAAAGTACTACCACTCTTCCTGAAAGTGTAACTTCCGGGATGATTTGCCGGTGTACCTTTGTGCCATGAAAATTACCTCACCCTAACCCTCTCCTCAAGGAGAGGGAACTCCCCTTCTCCTTGAGGAGTACGCAGGCCTTGTGAGCATGCAGCATTTACTGGTGTTTTAGAAGGGGGTGCCTAAAAACTGTCAACTATACTGACACGTATTCAAATCGTACACGCCTAATTTGTAAACAAATGTCAAGCTAATTAACGGCTTGTATCGCTTTGTAAAATTACGTGAATTTCCTTTCAAAAATTCTGAAGCTACCTGAAATAGTTTTATAAAAAAAATTAGCCGTCGCTAGTTTTTAAATATTATTTCTTATCGAAAATCATCTTTTCAGATAGCAAAATAAAAATCCATTTCCGGGTAAAAAAATCAATGTCGGGTTCTGTGAGGTGCCTGAAAATTTATTTTTTGTATATCCTGGTAATTTTTTGTATTATTCTGCATTAATTTGTATTAAATAGTTAATATTCAAATAGTTGTTAATAACTTTATTGGATTTGTCATGTTTGGATTTCTACTTTTGCCGCATGTAATTTAAACTATAAACCATGGACAAAATGTTAAGAATCGAAAAACCGGTAACGGCCAAATATGTTTGTAAAATTATAGGAGTTAGCCGACCTGCACTTCACAGATACAGTAAATCAGGAATGGTCCGCTCTTATAAATTAGGTGGCAAGCGTTTTTATTTTGAGACAGAAGTAATGGAGGACCTGCGAAAGTGCCGGTAATCCGGTCAGCGAAAAAAATCAGTTCAGATGAACCAACTCATTCAAACAATTGGAATCCTTTACAACGACATTTTATGAAAACATTTTCAAATACATCGAGGATGGACCTCGATCTTTTAAGGGATGCTTTGAGAAATTATTCAGATCTCATTCAGGAACTTCAGAATCAAGACGGTGATAAAATATGTTATTTGCATGCCGACAAGTTTGGCAATCTGCTCCCTTTGGCCCCTACCCGTATTGAGAACCGGATAAGGGAGCTTATTGCAGCCATTGATTCTGAAAAGAAAATTCTCAATGGCGGTGATTAAACAATTTATCAGCCCGAGGCGAAAAACGATCATTCCACCATCAAAATAAACAATTCGATTATTATGGCAAAACTACAGCGCTCCCTTTACGAGGGCGCCCCCGATATGCTCATGGACAGGATCCATGAAGTCAATTCCCTGTTGGCTAATTCCCAGTTAAAAACGGGACAAACTGAATCCTGGAAATTCTGGAAAAGGACCAGTGATATTATGAAGTACGCCTGGGATTACATGCAAAATCTCAATTGGGTGCTTAAAGAAAATTACGCACTGAAAGAAGAAAATCTCTATTTGCGAGCTGCCTTGGCGCATGAAAGAGAAATCAATATGCATATTTCCGTACTCACTCATTTGAAATTGACTGATCAGTTTGAAGAGAGAGTAAAATCGGTTGATCAAATAATGGCTCTTGGTGTTAATGATTTAGGAGGAATATTCCGTGGATGAAAATATCGATCTCCTTGAGACAAATGCCGGCAAAAAAGAAAAGATTTGTACCGAAGCTGAATTGTTGCT